>Ga0265327_10000083_pt1 | contig 204923 bp, 188 predicted proteins | sample 41621metaG_FD_202089 | JGI IMG/M metagenome (GOLD analysis project Ga0265327, IMG submission 202089) | Rhizosphere microbial communities from Carex aquatilis grown in University of Washington, Seatle, WA, United States - 4-16-21 metaG | ecosystem: Host-associated > Plants > Roots >... | reverse complement strand
TCTGAATGGCCAAGTCCTTCGGCCAAATGTTCCAAGTACCGGTCGAACCGTTCAATGGCATCCATCATTCCTCATGTGAAAAATGAAGAAGCCCAGATAATGCCATGATTTTATTGACACAGTAAGACTAACACCACGGTTCCACTCATAGCCATCGATTTGAGCGGCGTGACCATCGGCATGCCGAGCCGCACAGGCGTAGTATCCCGAAAGGGGTGGCGAGCGAATGGAGGTGCCCCATGACACGACTCTCAAGAATTGTCTGCCTGATCTGCATCGGGCTGTTGTTGGGGTTGGCCGGCTGTGCCACGCGGGGGCTGGCGCCGCCGCAGCCGCAGCAGGTGCTGCACGACGATCGCTTCGAGCCGCCGAGCGCGCCGGTTGCCACGGCCGAAGAAGTGTTTGCGCTCAGCCCGGGCATGCTGGCCTTCCTGCACGACAACCAGGAGTTCACCAAGCTCAGCCGCAGGGTGGGTGATCGCGAGGCGTTGCTGGAGGCGCTGTATACGCGCAGCTTTCTCCAGCTGGAGTACGAGGCCAGTATGACGCGCAACGCGGCGCAGGCCTTCGAGGCGCGCAGCGGCAACTGCCTGTCCCTGGTCATCATGACGGCGACCTTTGCGCATGAGCTGGGCCTGCCCGTGCGCTTCCAGAGCGTGATGCTGGATGACTCCTGGAGCCGCAGCGGCGATCTGTTCTTCGTCTCCGGTCACGTCAACCTGAGCTTGGGTGCGACCAATCTGTCCAGCTCGATGCGCACCTTCAATCTGGTGCCTGATCTGATGACCATCGATTTCGTTCCTGCGGAGCAGTTGAAGAACCAGCGCTCCATCGTGATCGACGAGGCGACCATCACCGCGATGTACATGAACAACCGCTCGGCCGAATTGCTCAACGACGGCAAGCTGACCGATGCCTACTGGTGGGCGCGCGCCGCGATGCTGGCGCAGCCGCGCTACCTGGCAAGCTACAACACGCTGGCGATCATCTACCGCCGGCATGGCGACAGCAAAGCCTCCGAGGTGGCGCTGCAGCAGATCCTGGATCGCGAGCCGGCCAATCTACAGGCGCTGTCCAACCTGTCCATCGTCCTGCGCGATCAGGGCCGGCTCGCCGAGGCCGACGCGGCCTTGGCCAAGGTGCGCGAGATGCAGCCCTATCCGCCGTTCTTCTTCTTTGACCGCGGCATCGCGTCCATGAAGCGCGGAGACTACGAATCCGCGCGCGCCGACTTCCAGCGCGAGATTGATCGCGCGGCCTACTACCACGAGTTCCATTTCTGGCTGGCGCTGGCGAACTACGCGCTGGGTGACTACAGCGGCGCGCGCAAGCAGGTCACGCTCGCGCTGGAGAACAGCACGACGACGAAGGACCACAACATCTATGCCGCCAAGCTGAGCTGGCTGGAGGCGCATCGGCCTGCCAGGACGGACCTGACGCAGCACTGGTAGGAGGGCGGCGTGCCTTAAAGGGGCAGCGGCGGCAGGCCGTGCCGAGCGCGGGCTCGCGCGCAGGCCTCGTCGCCCAGGCCCACGTTGGCGCGCAGGCCGAACTCGCGGCAGGGCGATGGGCGCCATTCGTAGATGCCGCAGGAGGCTTTCACGCCCACGGTGCCGACCAGCGCGGCACAGCGCGGCGTCAAATGATCGGTGCCGCGCATGCGCGCCAGGCTGTCGTTGAGCTCGACGGCCAGGCCATCGGGCACGCTGCCGCCGCAGGATTGGAGTTCCTCGCGCGCGAAGTCCACGCGAAAGGCCGCGCAGCAGGCGCCGCAAGTGATGCAGGGGTTGCTCATGGCCGTGAGTCTAAGATCACGCCATGAAGAAACTTGCTTTCGTCGCCGTCGCGGCACTCCTCGCGGCCAACGCTCAGGCTCAAGTCACCGTGGACCAGGCCTGGGCCCGCGCCACGGTGGCGCAGCAGAAGGTCAGCGGCGCCTTTGTGCGCATCAAGTCCGCACAGGCAGGCCGCCTGGTCGAGGTTCGCTCGCCTGTTGCCGGCCACGTGGAGATGCACGAGATGGCGATGTCAGGGGACACCATGCGCATGCGCGAGGTGAGCAGCATCGAGCTGCCGGCCGGCAAGACGGTCGAGCTCAAGCCCGGCGGCTATCACCTGATGCTGATGGACCTCAAGCGGCCGATCCAGGCGGGCGAGAAGCTGCCGCTGACCCTGGTGATCGAAGGCGCGGACAAGAAGCGCCAGACCGTCGAAGTGCAGGCCGAGGCGAGGGCGCTCGGCCAGTGAGCCCGCAACTCAGTGCTTTTTCACGCGCACGACGGTGACCGAGCATTCGGCCTGCGACAGCACCTGCGTCGCCACGCTGCCCAGCGGATGCGGCGAGCCCGAGTTGCCGCGTGCGCCGACGATGATGTGATCGGCACCGCACTTGGCGGCGAAGTCGATCAGCGCATCGCCAGCGTCGGGTGCTTCAAGCACGTGAAAGGTCAGCCGGCCGTCGTCCAGCTGCAGTTCCTGCGCCAGCGGCCGCGCCCAATGCTTGAGCGCAATCAGCTGCTTGACGTGCTTGCTTTGGCCCTGGGCGTCTGTCAGCTCGTCCATGGCGATGCGCGAGGTCTTGAGCACGTCCACGCAGGCCAGGCGCGCACCGGGTGAGGTCTGCACGGCGCGCCGTGCGGCATCGCGGACCTGCTCCAGCAGCGCCGGGCTGGCGTTGTCGGTGTCGAGCGCGACCATGGTGATGGGGCTGCGCGCCAACTGCTCGGTGGCCTGCGCCGTGGTGGGCTCGGCGCCGATGGCGGCCACCCAGCGGCGCAACTGGCCCCAGCCGCTGTTGGCCTTGCGTTTGTGGGCGCGTGCGGTCAGCTGCACGCCCATGGGCTGGCGCAGATCCAGCGCAAGCTGCGCAGCGCTCGGGTGGCGCTTGGCCGGATCGACCTCCAGGCAGCGCAGGATGATCTCTTGCAGCCAGGGCGGAATGGCCGGGTTGTGGGCGCTGGGCGGCACCGGCTCGGTGTAGAGGCGCCGGCGCAGGCCGCGCACGGTATCGGGCTGGCCGAAGGGGCGATGGCCGGTGGCCAGGTGGTAGAGCATTACGCCCAGCGCGAAGAGATCGCTGCGCGGATCGTTGCGCACGAACTGCACCTGCTCGGGCGACATGTAGGGTCCGGTGCCCATCGGCAGGGTGAACTCTTCTTCGAGAAGGTCGGGCAGATGCTCGTGGCGCGAGAGGCCGAAGTCCACCAGCACCGCCGTGCCGTCTGGCCGGAACATGATGTTGCTCGGCTTCACGTCGAGATGGATCACATGCTGGCGGTGCAGCGCGTGCAGGGCCAGGGCCACACGCACGCCGATGTCCACCACTTCATCCAGCGGCAGGGGTGCGGCATCAAGCCGGGGCCGGAGCGACGGGCCGGGGATGGCCTCCATCACGATGTAGGCCTGCTTCGTCCAGTCGCCGCGCGCCACGAAGCGCGGCACGTGTGGGCCCTTGAGCGCGGGCATCAGCATCTGCTCGACCTCGAAGCCGACGATGGTGGCCGGGTCTTCGCCGCCCTGGATGCGTGGCACCTTCATGATCAGCGGGAAGTCCTCGCCGGCCAGCGGCTCCAGGCGTGTCACCGACCAGAGATTGGCCATGCCGCCCTGGTGCAGGCGCTCGTCGAGGCGGAAGCCGTCGAGCACCGTGCCTGGCGCAAGCACTACGCCTGCCGGCCCGAGCATGCTGTCACCGCTCATCAGCGTCCCTCGCTCAATCGTTCCGCCAGCCGATCAGGCAGGCCTGCCGCGCGGATGCGGGCGCCGGCTGCTTCCACGTCATAGGGCACTCGCTCGAAGCGCAAGACCGAGCGCGGTTCGTCGAACAGCGCGTAGCAGGCAGCCGGATTGCCATCGCGCGGCTGGCCGCAGGCGCCCGGCACGACCAGCCATTGGCGGTGCGTCAGCAGCGGAATGTCGATGCCCGGCTCGGGCACGAAATCGCCCGCCTTGCCCGTGCCCGAGAGGTGGTACAGCATGGGCTCGTGCATATGGCCGCAGAACGTGTAGCGCGCATCGGTGGCGTGCAGGCTTTGCATCGCTTCGCTGCGGCCGACGATGTAGGCCCAGCCGCCTGGGTTGAAGGCGTTGGCGTGCACGAAGAGGCAATCGCCGCGCCGGGCCATCATTGGCAGCTTGGCCAGGAAATCAAGCTGCGTGGGCAAGAGCTGCGCCTGCGTCCATTCCAGCGCCGCGCGCGCATCGCCATGCATGGTGCTGGGGATGGGCTGCGAGACGAACTGGTCGTGGTTGCCGCGCACGACGATGGCGTCTGCTTCGCGCACATAGCGGCTCACGCAATCGATCACCCAGCCGGGATCTCCGCCATAGCCCACCAGATCGCCGAGAAAGGCGTAGCCCTGCGCGCCCTGCGATTCAGCGTGGCGCAGCACGGCTTCCAGCGCCTGGCGGTTGGAATGGATGTCGGTGATCAAGGCGTACTTCATGGGCGAAGCATGCCACGCCTGACGCGCGTGGGACGCAGCCTCGTGGGGCGGGCAGGGTAAGTCTTGTGGTTGACGGGTCCTGCGCCCCACAATCATCGGCATCCGCCTGGCATAAGGATGCGGGCGCGAAGAGAAGAGGGAATGCACCATGAGCAGGGTCGGGGCCTGTAGGCAAGGGCAGATGCGAGTCCTGGGTGCCGCGCTGCTGCTGTCGCTGCATGCGGCCGCGTCAGCGCTGGGCACCTGCTCCCGAGCCTTGCGGGCGCCGGTGGCGCCCCTGGGCCTGTCGGTGACGGCGGAGAACGGCCAGGTGGGCGGCATCTACCCCGAGCTGCTGAGGGCCGTGGAGACGGGCTGCCGCGTCGAGTTTTCGGTTGTGCCGCGGGCACGTCAGCAACTGCTGTTCGATGCCGGCAAGGCCGACCTGCTGGTGCCCGCCACGCGTACGCCGGCGCGCGACGAATATGCCGTCTTTGTGCCTATGGTGGCAAGCCGGCCGGTGCTGATCTCGCAGGCCCAGGCCCTGCACGCGCCGGTGCGCAGCGACGCCGAACTGCTGGAGCGGCGCGAGTTGCGCATAGCCATCGTGCGCGGCTACGACTTCGGGCCCGAATACCGGCAGCTTGTCGATGGCCTGGCGGCACAAGGCCGCCTGGTGCTGGCCGCCGACGCGGGCTCGGTGGCGCGCCTGCTCGACAAGGGCATGGCGGACGCGACCCTCATGAACAGCACCATTCTGCTGGGCGCCATACTGGCCGATGCGCGGCTTCGTGGCCTGGCCACGCATCTGCGGACCGAGCCTCTGGCCGGCTTGCCCTGGACCGAGGCCGGCATCTACGTGTCGCGGCGCTCCGGGCTGTCAGAGCAGGAACTGCACGGCTTCGTCGATCAGCTGGAGGCTTTGTCGCGCTCGGGGCGCGTGTGGTCGGCTTTCCAGCGCCGCTTCCCGCCGGGGGGCTTGAATGACAGCATAAGGGCGCGCGGGTCGGCGAAGGAAGAGGGCGGCGACGCCTCTCGCTGAGAGGCGCCGAGAGATTCAGCCGATGCGACCGAGCAGCAGGTATTCCATCAAAGCCTTTTGCACGTGCATGCGATTCTCCGCCTCATCCCAGACCACGGACTGAGGCCCGTCGATCACATCCGCAGCGACTTCCTCGCCGCGATGCGCCGGCAGGCAGTGCATGAACAGCGCATCCGGCTTGGCCACGGCCATCATCTCGGTGTCCACGCACCAGTCGGCAAAGGCCGTACGTCGAGCCTCGTTCTCGGCCTCGTAGCCCATGCTGGTCCACACGTCGGTGGTGACGAGGTCGGCACCGCGGCAGGCGTCCATGGGGTCCTTGAAGACCTTGTAGCAGTCGCGATTCGAGATGCCGGCCACCAGTGGATCGACCTCGTAGCCGCTGGGCGTGCTGACGTGGACCGTGAAGCCCAGGATCTCCGCCGCCTGCAGCCAGGTGTTGGCCATGTTGTTGCCGTCGCCCACCCAGGCCACGACGCGGCCCTTGAGGCAGTCCACATCGACGATGCCGCGCTGGTTCATGCCGCGCACCTCGATGAAGGTGAACAGGTCGGCCAGGATCTGGCAGGGGTGGTACTCGTTCGTGAGGCCGTTGATGACCGGCACGCGCGAGTGCGCCGCGAAGGCTTCAATCTTGGCCTGCTCGAAGGTGCGGATCATCACGATGTCGACCATGCGGCTGATCACGCGGGCGCTGTCCTCGATGGGCTCGGCGCGGCCCAGCTGGCTGTCTCCGGTAGTCAGGTGCACCACCGAGCCGCCCATCTGGTACATGCCGGCCTCGAAGCTCACGCGCGTTCGCGTGCTGGCCTTCTCGAAGATCATCGCTAGCGTGCGGTCGGCCAGCGGCTGGTACTTCTCGTAGTTCTTGAAGCGCCGCTTGATGGTGGCGGCGCGCTCGAAAAGATGGGCGTACTCCTCCGCGCGGAAATCCTTGAACTGCAGGTAGTGCCGCATCAATGCATTGCCGGGCTTCATGGCTTGGGCTGGGCCAGGAAGGCCTTGATCAACGGCACCAGGATCGCGACGAGTTGCGAGGCTTCTTCGCTCGTCATGATCAGCGCGGGCAGCAGGCGCACGACGCTGTCTGCTGTCACGCTGATCAGCAGGCCGGCTTCGACGGCCTGGCCCAGCAGCGCGCCGCAGGGGCGATCCAGCGCGACGCCGATCATCAGGCCCTGGCCGCGGACTTCCACGAAGCCTTCGACGCCGCTCAAGGCCGCCGTCAGCTCGGTCTTGAGCTGCGCGCCGATCTTCGCTGCATTGGCCAGCAAGCCGTCCTCGGTCATGATCTTCAGCGTCTCGACGCCGGCGCGCATGGCCAGCGGGTTGCCGCCAAACGTGGTGCCGTGGTTGCCCGGGCCGAGGACCTTGGCCGCACGCGGGCCGCAGACCACGGCGCCGATCGGCACGCCCGAACCCAGGCCCTTGGCCAGCGGCATCACGTCCGGCTGGATGCCGGCCCACTGGTGCGCAAACCACTTGCCGGTGCGGCCGATGCCGCACTGCACTTCATCGAGCATCAAGAGGATGTCGTTGGCATCGCAGACGCGGCGCAGGCCTTGCAGGAACTCGATGCGCGCCGGGTTGATGCCGCCTTCGCCCTGGATGGTCTCCAGGAAGATCGCGGTGATGTTCGGATGCGCCTTCAATGCGGCTTCAACCGCCGCGATGTCGTTCAGCTTCACGCGTACGAAGCCCGGCACCAGCGGGCCGAAGCCGGCCTGGATCTTCGGATTGGCGGTGGCCGAGAGCGTGGCGATCGAGCGGCCGTGGAAGGCTCCCTCGAACACCAGGATCTCGGGCGAGCTGTTGCCGCGGTCATGGCCGAACTTGCGGGCGATCTTCAGCGCCGCTTCGTTCGCTTCCAGCCCGCTGTTGCAGAAGAACGCGTTCGTCAGGCCGGAGATTTCAGCCAGGCGTGCGGCCAGTTGCTCCTGCAGCGGCACATGGTAGTAGTTGCTGGTGTGGATCAGCTTGGCGACCTGGTCCTGCAGCGCAGGCACCAAGCGCGAGTGGGCATGGCCGAGAGTATTGACCGCAATGCCCGCCAGGCCGTCCAGGTATCGTCGGCCGTTCGTGTCCCAGACCCAGCAGCCCTTGCCATGCGACAGGGCAATGGGCAGGCGGCCATAGGTTTGCATCACGTGCGGCTCGGACGGCAGGACAGGGGCGTTCATCGCGTCTTTCTGTGAGTAGGGTTGAAAAAAGTGCGACCCCGAAGAACGAATTGGGGTCGCCAGACGATTCTAAGGGCCAACCCCAGGTAACCGTGTACTTGTACGGTGTTGGTAACCCCCTTGGTGCTGCGATGCAGCACAGGCAAGGCACAATATCGTCCGTGATGAGTCAGCCCCCGAAACCGCGCGAAGTCTTTATTCAAGGTCTCACCCTCGACGGCCGTACCTTCCGGCCCAGCGACTGGGCGGAGCGGCTGGCCGGGGCGATGTCCTGCTTCCGTCCCGGTGGCAGCGTGGGCGGCCCGGGGGCCTTCATCGGCTACTCGCCGTATTGCACGCCGCGGGTCATCAACGGCGTCAAGTGCGTGATCGTCAACGAGGAACTCAAATCCATCGAGCCCATGGCCTGGGACTTCGTCATGAACTTCGCGCGCGACAACAAGCTCCAGGTGGCCGAAGCCTGTTCCTTGCCGGATGGCGAGTCCTGAAGCCGCAATTCCGTACTGCAAGCTGACAAACAGTCAGGATCGCCCGGTTTTCGCTATCCTTGCGCCTGACGGCGCGACGAGCTAACGGCTGAAATCAGCTGACCAAGAACGCCGCACCAGGTGCCGCAGGGGAGCGTTGCATGTTGGAGGGGAGTCCGCCGGTCTGGGTTTTGCTGCGTGGCATGTCGCGCGAGAGCGGTCATTGGGGGCCGTTCCCGGTCCTGCTGCGCGAAGCCTTGCAGTCTTGCCAGCCGGGCGCGCAACTGGTCTTGCTGGACCTGCCCGGCAACGGTGACCACCACCAGGAAACCAGCCCGATGCAGGTGGCCAAGATGGTGGAATTCTGCCGGGCCCAGCTGGCTGGCGGCGGTGTCACGGGGCCTGTCCATCTGCTGGCCATGTCGCTGGGCGTGATGGTGAGCAGCGAGTGGGCCTACCGCTACCCGCATGAAGTCAGTGCGGCAGTGCTGATCAACACGAGCTTGCGGCCTTTCAGTCCGGTCTATCGGCACGCGCAGCCCTTCAGCTACCTGGCCTTGGCGCTGCTGAGCCTCACCCGACTGGGCCTGCGTCGCCGCGAAGCCAAGGTGCTGAGTATGACCACGCGCATGCTGCCCAAGCCCGGCGCTGTGCTGGACGATTGGGTGGCCCTGCAACGCAAACGCCCGGTAGGCCTGCGCAACACGATCAGGCAGGCGCTCGCCGCTGCCCGCTACCGCGCCAGCCTGATCCGGCCCAAGGTGCCGCTGCTGCTGCTGTGCAGCCGGGCCGACGCGCTGGTGGACTGGCGCTGCTCGCAGGCGCTGAGCCGCGCCTGGGGAGCGCCTTTGCGCCTGCACACGCAAGCGGGGCACGATCTGCCCTTGGACGATGGGCCCTGGGTCGCGCGGGCCGTGCGTGATTGGATCGCCGGCATGCAGACACCGACGGCGCCGGGCTTTGCGCGCAGGCCCGAACCGCAGGCGGCGGGTCCCGGCGTCGGCGTGCCCGCGACTTAGAATCCGCGGATGCGCCTGCATCTGAGCCATCAACGTTTCTCCACCTGGCTGGCCATCGTGGCCATGTTGTGGATGGCGTTGGCGCCGCTGGCTTCGCAGGCCCTGGGCGCCAGGCAATCCGAAGCCTGGATCGAGATCTGTGGCGCCAACGGTGCCAAGTGGATCAAGGCCGACGCCGGTGGCCCGGCGCAGCCGCAGCCCGGCGCGCATCCGCTCGACCACTGCCCCTATTGTTCGGTGCATGTCGGCGCCCTGGGTATGCCGCCCGCGCCGCTGGTGGCGCTGCCGGTGATCGCGCACCGCGAAGTTGCGCCGGCTTTCCTCTCGGCACCGTCCACGCTCCACGCCTGGCGCACGGCCCAGCCGCGAGGCCCTCCGTTCCTCGGCTGAAGGCTCGCCTGACGAGCTTGTGATGTCCCGGGCCGCTCGCTGCATCCGCACGCGGCCCAGCCAATCGCATCCGCGCGCACGCTGCTGCTTGCCCTGCAAGTTCAGCTGCCGCGCCAGCACAGGAAATGGAATGAACAGGACTCTGATCGTGGCCGCGCTGGCCACGGCTTATCCCTTTGGCGCCGCATGGGCGCAAACCTCGACCGCGTCTGACGGCAACGAAACCCAGGTCAAGAAGCTCGGCATCGTGACCGTCGAGAGCAGCCGCCCGACTTCCCTGCCAACGAACATCCCCACGACGATGGAGAGCGTGACGGCCGCCGACATCGAGCGCACCGTCAACGCCACCGACAGCGAGGACGCGCTCAAGTACTTCCCCAGCCTGCTGGTGCGCAAGCGCTACATCGGCGACTACAACCACGCCATTCTTTCGAGCCGCGCGTCGGGTACCGGCAACAGTGCCCGCTCGGCGGTCTACGCCGACGGAATCCTGCTGTCGAACTTCCTGGGCAACGGCGTCGGCGGCTTGACCTTCCCGCCGCGCTGGAGTCTCGTCACCCCCGAGGAGATCGAGCGTGTGGACGTGATGTACGGGCCGTTCTCTGCCGCCTACCCGGGCAACTCGGTCGGCGCGGTGGTGGATTTCATCACCCGCATGCCCGCGCAGTTCGAGGCCCATGCCAAGGTGAGCTATGTGCTGCAGCCCTTCAATCTCTACAACACGGGCGAGAACGAGCACGCCTGGCAGACCAGCGCTTCAGTGGGCAGCCGTTCGGGCGACCTGTCATGGTGGATCAATGCCAACCACACCGAGAGCCTGGGCCAGCCGCTGACGTTTGCAACACGGTTGAAAAGCGTGGGTACCACGGGCAGTGCCGGCGTGCCGGTGACCGGCGCCGTGCTTGACGCCAACAATGCCGGCCAGCCCTGGTCCGTGCTCGGCACAGGCACGCAGTACGACGCCCGGCAAGACCACGTCAAGGTGAAGCTCGCCTACGACATCACGCCGAGCGTCCGCGCCAGCTACCTGCTCGGCGTGTGGCAGAACGACTCCGACGGCAATGCCAAGAGCTACCTGAAGGACGCCAGCGGCAACGCCGTCTACAGCGGGCCGATCAACATCGGCGGCCTGCAATACACCGGCAGCCAGGCCCTGGGCGGCGGCGACTTTGCCGTCACGCGCGAGGACCTGATGCATGTGATGCAAGGCCTTTCGGTGCTCTGCCACACGGGCGGCGAATGGGATTGGAGCGCCTCGGCCAGCCAGTACGACTACCGCAAGGACCAGAAGCGCCAGAACGCTGCCGGCAACCCGCAGCCGGTGGCTCTCAGCGGCGGCCCCGGCACCATTGCAGACGGCAGCGGCACCGGCTGGACCACGCTGAGCCTGCGCAGCACCTGGCGGCCTTCGACGGCGCACGTTGTCGACTTTGGCGCCCAGCAGGAGAGCTATCAGCTGCGCTACCGCACGTCCAACATCGCCGGCAACTACCTCGTCGATGACGCCGGCAGCTTGGCCAACAACGTACAGGGCGACACGCGCCTGCAAAGCGTCTACATGCAAGACGCCTGGAGCCTCGACGAACGCTGGCGCGTCGTGCTGGGTCTGCGCGCCGAGCACTGGACGGCTTTTGACGGGCGCACCGATTTTTCGGCCAGCTCTTCGCAAAGCTACGCTTCTCGCAGCGTCAACGACGTCTCGCCCAAGGCTGCACTCTCCTGGCAGTGGCTGCCCGAGACGGTGCTCAAGGCCTCCATCGGCCGCGCGGTCCGCATGCCGACCGTCTCGGAGCTGTACGGCGCCACGTCTACGACGAACTCGCAGTACATCAACGACCCGAATCTCAAGCCGGAGAAATCCAGGACCGGCGAGCTCAGCGCCGAGAGCAATTTCGGCCTGCTGTCATCGCGCCTGACCTTCTTCGCCGAGGACACGCGGGACTCGCTGTATTCGCAGACGACATTCGATTCGACAGCGAACAAGAACATCAGCCGCGTGCAGAACGTCGACCACATCGCCACCACCGGCCTGGAGGCGACGCTATCCAGCAGCGACTGGCTGCTCAAGGGCCTCGACCTCTCAGGCAGCGTGACCTACGCCGACTCCAGGATCAAGAGCAACCGCGGCTTCGTCGTGACACCTGGGGACACGGTCGGCAAATGGCAGCCCAACATCCCCCGCTGGCGTGCCACGGCCGTGGCGAGCTACCGCTTCGACGATCACTGGACGGCCACGCTGGCCGGCCGCTACAGCGGGCGCCAGTACCGCACGCTCAACAATGCGGACGTCAATGGCTTCACCTACCAGGGCGTCAGCAAATACGCGACTGTGGATGCGCGCGTGCTCTATCGCTTCAACCGGCAGTGGAGCGCGGCCTTCGGCGTGGACAATCTCAACAACTATCAGTTCTGGAACTTCCACCCGTACCCGCAGCGCAGCTACTCGGCTGAGTTGAAGTTCGATTTGTAAGCGCACAAACAGAAAGGCCCGCTTTCGCGGGCCAGAAACAAGAAAGCCCGCTTTGCAGCGGGCCTTCATGCTTTGCACTGAACTGGAAATCAGGCGGCGAGCGCCTTGATCTTGGCCGACAGGCGGCTCTTGTGGCGAGCAGCCTTGTTCTTGTGGAAGATGCCCTTGTCGGCGACCGAATCGATCACGGCCTGGGCAGCCTTGAAGAGGTCGGCAGCCTTGGCCTTGTCGCCAGCGACAACAGCCTTTTGCACGTTCTTGACGACCGTGCGGAATTTGGAGCGCAGAGCCGTGTTGGCTGCGTTGAGCTTGACGTCCTGGCGGGCGCGCTTGCGACCCGATGCCAGACGGACGGTCTTCTTCTTGGCTTTGGAGCTGGTTGCCATAGCTTTGGTTCTACCCAGTTAGTGCAAAGACAGCGAGTCTAGCACGGAAATACTTTGATATCAATGGGTTGGGCCATCAGCAGATAATGCGGCGGCCTAAAAATCAAACTCCAATGAATCTGCTTCGCACCGCTTCCCTGATTTCCGTCCTGTCCCTGGTTTCGCGAATTGCCGGCCTGGTGCGGGAACAGATGGTGGCGGCGCTGTTCGGCGCCAACAGCCTGACCGACGCCTTCAACGTCGCCTTCCGCATTCCCAATCTGCTGCGCCGGCTGACCGCCGAAGGGGCGTTTTCGCAAGCGTTTGTGCCGGTGCTGGCGGCGGCACGGGTGCAAGAGGGGGATGAGTCCATCCACAAGCTGATCAACGCCGTGGCCACAGTGATGTTCTGGGCCCTGAGCGCCATCTGCGTGGTGGGCGTGATCGGCGCGCCGGTGCTGGTATGGATGTTGGGCACCGGCCTGCCCCATGACGCGCACCAGGCGGCGGTGGTGATGACGCGCTGGATGTTCCCCTATATCGGCTGCATGTCGCTGGTGGCCTTGTCGGCGGGCATTCTCAATACCTGGCGGCGCTTCATGGTGACGGCGATCTCGCCGGTGCTGCTCAACGTGGCCGTCATCGCGGCGGGCTGGTGGCTGGCGCCGGTTCTCCAGGCCCATGGCTGGGAGCCCATCTATGCGCTCGCTTTGGGCGTTATGGCCGGCGGCGTGCTTCAGTTGGCGGTGCAGGTGCCGGCCATGCGGAGCCTGGGCCTGATGCCGCGCATCGGCGGCCCGCTGCGCGGCTTTGCCGAGGCGCGCCGCCACCCCGGCGTGCAGCGCGTGCTGCGGCAGATGGCGCCCGCCCTGGTGGGAGTGGGTGTGGCCCAGCTGTCCTTGCTGATCAATACGCAGATTGCTCTGTACGTGGGGGAGGGCGTGGCTTCCTGGCTCACCTACGCCGATCGCTTGATGGAGTTCCCGATCGCGCTGCTGGGTGTGGCCCTGGGCTCGGTGCTCACGCCCCAGCTCTCCGCAGCCCAGGCGCAGCAGAACACTGCTGGCTATTCGGCCCTGCTGGACTGGGGGCTGCGCCTGGTCGTTCTGGCGGCCTTGCCGGCGGCCGTGGCGCTGCTGGCCTTTGCCGAGCCCATGGTGGCGGTGCTCTATCACCGCGGTGCCTTCAATGCCGAACTTGTGCAGCACACCAGCGGTGCGGTGATGGCCTACGGCGTGGGTCTGGTCGGCCTGGTGGCGGTCAAGGTGCTGGCGCCGGGCTTTTACGCGCGGCAGGATACCCGCACGCCGGTGCGCATCGCGGTGCGGGTGCTGGTGCTCACGCAGGTGATGAACCTGGCCTTCGTGCCCTGGCTGGGCGGCGCCGGCCTGACGCTGTCCATCGGCCTGGGCGCCACGCTCAACTCGGTCTTGCTGCTGCTGGGTCTGCGCAAGCTGGGCAGCTATACGCCACAGCCGGGCTGGGGGCCATTCGCGGCCCGTGTGCTGCTGGCTTCGGCGGTGATGGGCGGGCTGCAGTTCTACCTGCAGCGGCATTTCGACTGGATCGCCCTGGGCCACCATGAACTGCACCGCGCGCTGCTGCTGGCCGGCTGCCTGGCCGCCTCGGCGGCCGTGTATTTCGTGAGCCTTGCGGCCAGCGGCATGAAGTTGCGCGCCCTGGTTCGCCGAGCGTGAGTTGTCGGAACTAAACTTGGCGCATGAGTTCGACGCTGCGCCTTGCCGCGCCCACGCCGCTGGAGTTCTTCGCCACCCTGGTGAGCGACGACGCGCAGATCAATCTGCTCGAGGCGGCGGCCTCGATTGCGCAGGATGAATTCCCCCAACTCGATGTGCAGGCTGTGCTGCATGAGGTCGATGGCTTGGCGCGTCGGCTTGCGCACCGCCTGCCGGCCGACGCCGGCACCAGCCACAAGGTGAGGGCGCTGACGCGCTACTTCCACGACGAGCTCGGCTTCGCCGGCAACGTCAACAACTACTACGAGCGCGGCAACAGCTACATCCACCACGTGCTGGCCACGCGCCGCGGCATCCCGATCAGCCTGGCCGTGATCTACCTGGAGATCGCCAGCCAGCTGGGCCTGCGCGCACAGGGCGTGTCCTTTCCCGGTCATTTCCTCGTCAAGCTGCGGGTGGGTGGCAACGAGGTGATGCTGGACCCGTTCACCGGCCAGTCGCTTTCGCGCGGCAAGCTCGACGAGATACTGCAGGGCTACCGCCACAACAGCGGCCTGCCGGATGACGCCGAGCTGCCGCTGGAGCTCTTCCTGCAATCGGCCCAGCCGCGCCAGATCCTAGCCCGCATGCTGCGAAATCTGAAGGAAATCCACCGCCAGGCCAAGGACTGGCCGCGCCTCTTGGCCGTGCAGCAGCGCCTGGTGCTCCTGCTGCCCCAGGACGCCTCGGAGCGGCGCGACCGCGGCCTGGTGCTCGAAGCGCTCGGCCACTGGCCGGCGGCGGTCGAGGACCTCGCGCATTACCTGCGCGAGCGGGGCGAGGCCGCGCCCGACGGCGAGGAGTTGCGCAAGCGGCTTGAACGCTTGAAGAGCTTCGGCCCGCCTCCGCTGCATTGAGCCCATGCGTTGATAATCGCGCCCCTCACATGAAACTCACATCCCAACAACGCCTCGCGCTGGCTTGGGTGGGGGTGGCGGCGGCAGTCTTTGCACTGCTGTGGCTGCTCGCACCGGTGCTCACGCCCTTCATCGTCGCGGCCGTGCTCGCCTATGCGCTGGCGCCGGCCGTCGATGTGTTGGCGCGCCGGCGTGTGCCGCGCGTGCTGGCCGTGCTGCTGGTGGAGTTGCTGTTCTTCCTGTTGCTGGTGGCGCTGTTGCTGCTGATCGTGCCCATCCTGGCCAAGGAACTGCCGCTGCTGCGCAACCAGATCCCGGTGCTGGCGCAAGCCTTCGACCAGCATCTGTCGCCCTGGCTGGCCCAGTACGGCGTTGACGTTGCGCTCGATCCGGCCTCGATCAAGGCCTTCGTGCTCAAGTACCTGGACGCCAATCTTGAAGACTGGGCGGGCAAGCTGCTGAGCTCGGCCCGCATCGGCGGCAGCATCGCCCTGGCCGTGGTCGGCAATGTGGTGCTGATGCCCATGGTGCTGTTCTACCTGCTGCTCGACTGGCCCTCGCTGATGGCGCGCTGCTGGGCCCTGGTGCCGCCGCGCATGCACGCCAGCGTGGGCGGCTTCCTGCGCGAATGCGATGTGATGCTGGGCCAGTACCTGCGCGGCCAGTTGCTGGTGATGCTGCTGCTGGCGCTGTACTACTCGGCCGGCCTGGCGTTGGCCGGCTTTGACCTGGCCCTGCCGATCGGCACCTTCACGGGCCTGGCAGTCTTCGTGCCGTACCTGGGCTTTGGCCTTGGCCTCGTGCTGGCGCTGCTGGCCTCCATGCTGCAGTTCGCCAGCCTCAACGGCGTGCTGCTGGTGGCCCTGGTCTTCGGCCTGGGCCAGTTGCTGGAAGGCTTTGTGCTGACGCCGCGCCTGGTGGGCGAGCGCATCGGCCTGTCGCCGCTGATGGTGATCTTCGCCCTGCTGGCCTTTGGCCATCTGTTCGGCTTTGTCGGCGTGCTGGTCGCGCTGCCGGTGAGTGCCGTCGGGGTGGTGGCCGCACGCCGCCTGCACGAGGCGTATTTGAAGAGTGCTCTTTACCGTTGAAACAGATCCCGCTTTCCATCGGCCCCGCGCCGCTGCTGACCTTCGAGAACTTCCTGCCCGGTGCCAATGTGGCGGCGCTGGCGCATCTGTCCGATCTGCGGCCGGGCTCGCCGCCGGTGTTCCTCTGGGGTGAGGCAGGCAGCGGCAAGACCCATGCGCTGCGCGCCCTGGCCCACGAGTGGCAGAGCGGCGGCGCCCAAGTGGGCTGGTACGACGCGGATACCAGCCTGCCCTGGGACCTGCCCGCGCAACCCAGCCTGCTGCTGTTCGACGACTGCCACCGCTTCGATCCGCTGCAGCAGCACGCGGCCTTCGCACTCTTCGTCGAGGCGGCCACGCATGGCCTGGCCGTGGTGGCCACGGGCAGCGCGCCGCCCACAGACCTGGACCTGCGCGAAGACCTGCGCACCCGGCTCGGCTGGGGCCCGACCTTCGCCCTGCAGCCGCTGCCCGAAGCCGAAACGCGCGCCGCGCTGCGCCGGGAATCTGACCGGCGCGGCATCAAGCTGTCAGATGAAGTGCTCGATTACCTGCTGACACGCTTTGCGCGCGATCTCAAGCACCTGATGGGCCTGCTCGTGCGGCTCGACGATTTCTCGATGGCGACCCAGCGCGCCATCACCATCCCCTTGCTCAAGCAGATGCTGGCCGATGAACCTGACACTCTTTGACCTCGACGGAACGCTGATCGAAGGCGACTCCGACCATGCCTTCGGCGGCTTCATGGTCGACACCGGCTGGGCCGACGGCGAAGCCTGGCGCACCCGCAACGACGGCTTCTACGCCGACTACGTGGCCGGCCGCCTCGACCTGGATGCCTACATCGAATTCACCACCGGCGCCTGGCGCAAACGCCCGCTGGCCGAGGCCCTGGCCTTGCGCGAACGCTTCATGCGCGAGGTGATGGCCCAGCATTTGCGGGAGCCGGCGAGGGCGCTGGTGCGCAAGCATCAGGACGCCGGAGACCTGGTCGCCATCGTCACCGCCACCAATGAATTCGTCACCACTCCGCTGGCCGAAGCCTTTGGCGTCGAGCACCTGATTGCCGTGCGCCTGGAGCGCGACGCGCTAGGCGCCTACACGGGCCGGATCGAGGGCACGCCGTCCTTCCAGGCCGGCAAGATCGCGCGGGTTCACGATTGGTTGTCCAGCTTGGGGCGACAATGGCAGGAATTCGAGCGCGTGACCTTCTACAGCGACTCGATCAACGACTTGCCCTTGCTGGAACTCGCCAGCCACCCGGTGGCCACGAATCCGGCGCCTAGCTTGGCGGCGATTGCTGCCGAGCGCGGCTGGCCTCAACTCAATCTGTTCGCATGATCAAGAAATTCATTGACAAGCTGCTGGGCAAGCCGGCCTCGCCCCTGGGCAAGCGCGTGGAGATTCCGGCCTCCGAGCACCGCATCAACCCCGAGCTGCTCGACGATCACGCGGTGCGCGTGGTCAGGACGCTGACCGATGGCGGCTTCGAGGCCTACATCGTGGGCGGCGCGGTGCGCGACCTGCTACTGGGCCTGCGGCCCAAGGATTTCGACGTGGCCACCAATGCCACGCCCGAGCAGGTCAAGGGCCTGTTCCGCCGCGCCTTCATCATCGGCCGGCGTTTCCGCATCGTGCACGTGGTCTACGGCCGCGGGCGCGAGCATGAGGTGATCGAAGTTTCGACCTTCCGCGCGCTCCTGGGCGTCGAAGGCGCCGAGCAGGTCAAGGGCAACGAGAAGACCTCCAAGGCCGATCTGGTTGGCAAGTCGCATGTGGTGGACGCCGAAGGCCGCGTGCTGCGCGACAACGTCTGGGGCCCGCAGATCGAGGACGCTGCGCGCCGCGACTACACGGTCAACGCCATTTACTACGACCCGCTGACCCAGGTGGTGGTGGACTACCACGGCGGCCTGGCCGATGCGCGCAAGAAGGTGCTGCGCATCATCGGCGACCCGGACACGCGCTACCGCGAAGACCCGGTGCGCATCATCCGCGCCGTGCGCTTTGCCGCCAAGCTGGATTTTGAGATCGAGCCCAAGACGCGCGCGCCGATCAAGGCCTGCGTGCCGCTGCTGCAGAACGTGCCGGCCTCGCGCCTGTTCGACGAGATGATCAAGCTGCTGCAGACCGGCCATTCGCTGGCCAGCATCGCGCAGCTCAAGAAGCAGGGTCTGGCGCGCGGCGTCTTCCCGATCCTGGACGCGACGCTGGATGCCAAGGGCGAGCTTTCCGACGACGAATCCGGCCGCTTCGTGCGCATGGCGCTGGAGGACACCGACCGCCGCGTGGGCGAGGGCCGCGGCGTGAGCCCGAGCTTCATGCTGGCCTGCATGCTTTGGCGCGAGGTGAAGGAACGCTGGATCAGCCTGCGTGATGCGGGCGAGCCGACGGTGCCGGCGCTCTCCCAGGCCATCGATGCGGTCTTCGATGCCCGCATCGGCGACATCTCGGGCCGCGGCAAGCTGGCCACCGACATGCGCGAGATCTGGATGATGCAGCCGCGCTTCGAGCGTCGCACGGGCTCCGGTGTCTACACCCTGGTGGAGCAGCCGCGCTACCGCGCCGGCTACGACTTCCTGCGCCTGCGCGCCGACGCCGGCGAGGTGGATGGCAGCCTGGCCGACTGGTGGGATGACTTCGCCCAGGGCAACGAGGACGAACGCAGCGCGTTGCTGGCGGATGCCCGCGACAGTGCCAAGCGCGTGCCCAAGACGCATCAGCTGCCGCGCAAGGCCGCGCCGCGCCCGGTGCAGGCTGAATCGGCCGAATCCAGCGAAGCCTCTGAGGCGTCGTCACCGGCCAAGAAGCGCCGTCGCCGTCGCAAGCCCAAGGCTCCTGGCGCTGCTGCGCCGTCTTCTGACGCGTAAATGGCTCGCGCCTACATCGGCCTGGGCGCGAATCTGGGCGACTTGGCCGCCACGCTACGTGCGGCGATTGCTGCGCTCGAAGCGCTGCCCCACACCCGGCTGGCGGCCGTCTCCAGCGCCTGGCGCAGCGCGCCTGTCGATGCGGGCGGGCCTGACTACCTGAACGCCGTTGTCCGTCTGGAGACGGCGTTAGCGCCTGAGCCGCTGCTGGATGCCTTGCAAGCCATCGAGCGGGCCTATGGCCGCGAGCGCCCTTACGTGAACGCGCCGCGCACGCTCGATCTGGACCTGCTGCTCTACGACGATCTGGCGATGCAGAGCGTAAGGCTGACCCTGCCGCACCCGCGCCTGCACCAGCGCGCCTTTGTGCTGCACCCGCTGCTGGAAGTCGCGCCCGAGCGTTCGGATCTGGCCGCGCATCTGCCCGCGGTGGCCGATCAGCAACTTGATAAAACCGAGGAAGACCTGCACCCATGAATCTCTTCACCACCCTGGCTGGCTGGCAGACCGTGGGCCTTCTGCTGTGCTCCAACCTCTTCATGACCGTGGCCTGGTACGGCCACTTGAAGAACCTCTCCACGAAGGCCTGGTGGGTGGCGGCGCTGATCAGCTGGGGCATCGCCCTGTTCGAGTACCTGCTGCAGGTGCCGGCCAACCGCATCGGCTTCGGCGCCGGCTTCAGCCTGGCCCAGCTCAAGATCACTCAGGAGGTGATCACCCTGGCCGTGTTCGTGCCCTTTGCCATGGTCTACATGGGCCAGCCCTTCAAGACGGATTTCATCTGGGCCGGGCTTTGCCTGATGGGTGCGGTCTATTTCATTTTTCGCGGCTGACGACCTCCCGTTTACACTCCCGGCCGCGCGCCTTGTGACAAGGCAATGACGAATTTGTGACGCGGAACCTGGTTTCCGCAGGGAGATGCCATGTTCTTCGGCAAACTGCTGCCCCGCGAGGGCAATTTCTTCGAGCTGTTCAACGAACATGCGGCCCACATCACCGAAGGCGCTCGCGCCTTCATGCTGATGATCCAGAACTACAACGACGCCGACCTGCGCGAAAAGCATGCTGCGGAGGTGGATCACGCCGAGCACCAGGCCGATCGCGTGACGGCCGAGGTCAACCGCCAACTGCACCGCACCTTCATCACGCCGATCGACCGCGAGCAGATCCACGGCCTGATCAACGCGATGGACGATATCGTCGACCTGCTGCAGGACTCGACCGAGACGCTGCAGCTCTACGACGTGCGCACCATCCCTGACGACGTGATCCGCCTGGCCGAGCTTTCGGCCAAGTGCTGCGAGCGCGTCCAGCACGCGGTGGGCCTGCTCTCGCACATCAGCGAACCGAAGACGGCCGAGGCCGCGATCAAGACCTGTGAGGAAATCGACAAGCTCGAGAGCGACGCTGACCGCGTGATGCGCAAGGCCATGTCGGCCCTGTTCCGCGAGCAGCCCGATGTGCGTGAGCTCATCAAGCTCAAGGCCATCTACGAGCAGTTGGAGTCGATCTCCGACCGCTGCGAAGACGTGGCCAATCTGATCGAAGGCATCGTGCTGGAAAACGCCTGATGCAAGCCGATGCCGCTTTCTGGGTCGTCGCACTGCTGGTGCTGATGGCCTTGCTGTTCGACTTCATGAACGGCTTCCACGATGCCGCCAACTCGATTGCGACGGTGGTTTCCACCGGCGTGCTCAAGCCGCAGCAGGCCGTGCTGTTCGCCGCCTTCTTCAACGTGGTGGCCATCGGTGTCTTCGGCCTGAACGTCGCGGCTACCGTAGGCAAGGGCATCGTGGACCCGAGCATCGTGGACAACCACGTGATCTTCGGCGCGCTGACCGGCGCGATTGCCTGGAACCTGATCACCTGGTGGTACGGCATCCCGTCGAGTTCCTCGCACGCGCTGATCGGCGGCATCGCCGGTGCGGCGGTGGCCAAGGCCGGCGCGCACAAGCTGATCGCGGCGGGCATCTTGAAGACGGTGCTCTTCATCTTCGTCTCGCCGATCCTGGGCTATCTGCTCGGCTCGCTGCTGATGGTGGCGGTGGCGTGGATCTTTCGCCGCTCTTCGCCGCTGCGCGTGGACAACTGGTTCCGCCGACTGCAGCTGGTTTCGGCCGGCCTCTACAGCCTGGGCCACGGTGGCAACGATGCGCAGAAGACCATCGGCCTGATCTGGCTGCTGCTGATCAGCTCGGGGTACACGACGGCAGGCCAGGCTTCACCGCCGGTCTGGGTCATCGTCTGCTGCTACATCGCCATCGGCCTGGGCACCATGTTCGGTGGCTGGCGCATCGTGCGCACTATGGGCCAGAAGATCACCAAGCTCAAGCCCGTGGGCGGTTTCTGTGCCGAAACGGGCGGGGCGATGACGCTGTTCCTGGCAACCGCGCTGGGCGTACCGGTCTCGACCACGCACACCATCACCGGCGCGATCGTCGGCGTGGGTTCCACGCAGCGGGCGTCAAGCGTGCGCTGGGGCGTGGCGGGCAATATCGTCTGGGCGTGGATCTTCACGATCCCCGCCGCAGCCTTCATCGCCGGCGTCTTCTACTGGATCAGCCTCGCGCTGTTCTGAGCCGCGTCCGCGGCCTGCGACTCGAAATAGCGCTGGGCGCTGAAGGCGATGGTGGACATCAGCACGATGCCGCCCACTGCCACCGAAACGATCACGCCGATGATCGGGCCCCAGCGGGTCGAGCGCGGGGCCTGGCCCGGGTTGTAGCGGGCGTCCCAGCGCTCATCTGGCGTGAGGCCGGTGATCACGGCGCTGAACATCGCCAGCACCAGCATCGCGCCCAGCAGCGGGATCAGAAACCAGGCCACGCGATCGTCCTGGCCGAGCGTGTCCATGCGCTGCACGCCGTAGAGCCCGACCAGGGTGGGCGGAATGTGCAGCCATCCGAGCTTGTCCGAAAGGCCGCGCAGGTAAAACCGATGCAGGCCGAAAACACCGGTCAGCAAGGCCAGCCAGGTGGCAATCGTCTTGGATTTGTAGTTGTTCATTCGGGGCTCGATGTATCGCCGCTGCCGAGTTGGCGCTGCATCAGCACCACGTCCAGCCAGCGGCCGAATTTCCAGCCCGAGCTCTTGAGCACGCCGGTATGCTCGAAGCCCAGGGCCGCGTGCACGCCGATCGAGCCCTTGTTCTGAGCGTCGCCGATCACAGCCAGCATCTGGCGGCCGCCAGCGGCCTCGCAGCGCGCCATCAACTCGGCCAGCAGCAGCTTGCCCAGGCCCTGGCCTTGTGCAGCGGGCGCCAGGTAGATCGAGTCTTCCAGGCAGTAGCGGTATGCCAGGCGAGGGCGGAAATAGTTGGCATAGGCGTAACCCGTTACTTGCCCGGCAACCTCAGCCACCAGGTAAGGCAGGCCGCGGGAAAGCACCTCGGCGCGGCGGCGGGCCATCTCGGTTTCATCGGGCACGTCGGTCTCGAAAGTGCCGGTGCCGTGCAGGACGGCATGGGCGTAGATGGCCTGAATCGCGGGAATATCGGCCTCGGAACTCGGCCGCAGAATGATTTGTTTGCTCATGGGTTTCCAGAATTCCGCGGCGAGTTTATAATGCTGAGTTCCGGTCCTGGTCAGAGCCCCGTAACTTCGCAAGAAGAAACGAAGCGTCTGGCGTATCTACAGTCCCGGCAGATTTTTCTAGATTCTCTCGCCCTGAGTGTCTCCTCGTGCGTTGGATCGCCTCTTGAACACTTGAAGGAATTCATCATGGTCGTGATTCGACTTGCTCGTGGCGGCGCCAAGAAGCGCCCGTTCTACAACATCGTTGTGGCCAATGGCCAGAACCGCCGTGACGGCCGCTTCATCGAGCGCGTGGGTTTCTACAACCCCGTGGCTTCCGGTGCTGCCGAGTCGCTGCGCGTGACGCTGGACCGCGTTGCCTACTGGACCGGCGTTGGCGCGCAAATGTCGCCCACCGTCGAGCGTCTGGTTGAGCAGGCCAAGAAGAAGGCTGCTGCCTAAGACCGAATGACGCCCGACTCTGTTCAAGACGCGGCCTTTCCGGCCGATGCCGTGGAAGTTGGGCGCATTCTCGATGCCTGGGGCATCAAGGGCGGATTCAAAGTCCAGTCCTACTCGGCCGATGCCGAGGCCTTGTTTTCGGCCCGCCGCTGGTTCCTCCAGCCGGCCGAGCCGCTGAACAAGTCAGCCGTGGTGGTCAAGGTGCAAGCCGTGCCACCGCTGCTCAAGATTCTTTCGGTGCGTGAGCACGGCGACGGCATCGTCGCCACCGTCGAAGGTGTGTCGGACCGCAATGCGGCCGAAGCCTTGCGCGGCGCCCGCATCTTCATCTCGCGCTCGCTCTTTCCGCGTGCCGATCCCGACGAGTTCTACTGGGTTGACCTGATCGGCCTGAACGTCGTCAACCGCCAGGGCGAAGCCCTCGGCACGGTGCTGGGCCTAATGGATACCGGCCCGCACAGCGTGCTGCGCATCCTTCCGCCGGATCTCACCGAGGCCAAGCCCGATCAGGAGCGCCTTGTGCCCTTCGTCGCGGCCTATGTGGACAGCGTGAGCCTGGAGCAGCGCCTGATCTCGGTCGATTGGGGCCTCGATTACTGAGAATGCGCTAAGCATGCGCTTCGACGTCATCACGCTTTTCCCCGAACTCTTCGGGCCTTTCCTCACGAACGGTGTCACCCGCCGCGCTTTCGAAAGCGGGCTGGTGGACGTGCGCCTGTGGCCGCTGCGCGATCACGCCGAGGGCAATTACCGCCGTGTGGATGACCGGCCCTTTGGCGGCGGGCCTGGCATGGTCATGCTGGCCGAGCCGCTGGAGCGCGCGCTGGCCGCCGTCAAGGCCGACCGTGGCGAGGCACCGCCCATCATCATTCATTTCACGCCCACCGGCCGCCGCATCGACCAGGCCCTGGTCCAGGAAATGGCGCAAGGGCAGGGCGGCGTGCTGCTTTGCGGGCGCTACGAGGGCATCGACCAGCGCTTTCTCGAGCGCCATGTCACGCTGGAGCTGAGCCTTGGCGACTTTGTGCTCTCCGGCGGCGAACTGCCTGCGCTGGCGCTGCTGGACGCCGTCGCGCGTCTCCAGCCGGGCGTGCTGGGCGATGCGGCCTCGCATGAGCAGGACAGCTTTTCCGATGGCCTGCTCGACTGCCCGCACTACAGCCGCCCCGAGGTTTTCGAGGGCCAGGCCGTGCCGGCGCCGCTGCTCTCGGGCCACCACGCGCAGATCGCGCGCTGGCGGCGCGAGCAGTCGCTGAGGCTGACGGCCGAACGTCGGCCCGAATTGATCGCCGCGGCTCGCGCGGCTGGCCGTCTTTCCAAGGAAGATGAGCGCTTCTTGAGTAGTCTGCAGTAATCAGGGTATACTCGCGGGCTTACCTGATCCTCTGGCCGGACGCACGTGAAGCCACCGCGCTCACGAGCACCCAATTCCAAACAAGCCGCTGCCACGATCAACGGAGAACCTCATGGATCTGATCCAAACCCTTGAGCAAGAAGAAATTGCTCGCCTGAACAAGACCATCCCGACCTTCGCCCCTGGTGATACCGTGATCGTCAGCGTCAACGTCGTTGAAGGCACCCGCAAGCGCGTGCAGGCTTACGAAGGCGTCGTGATTGCCAAGCGCAACCGCGGCCTGAACAGCAGCTTCATCGTTCGCAAGATCTCCAGCGGCGAAGGCGTGGAGCGTACGTTCCAGCTGTACAGCCCTCTGATCGCTTCGATCGAAGTCAAGCGCCGTGGCGATGTCCGCCGCGCCAAGCTGTATTACCTCCGCGAGCGTTCGGGCAAGTCGGCTCGAATCAAAGAGAAGCTGGCGTAAGCCGGAAGCTGGCCTCGCGTCAGCACTCAACAAAGGCCGCTCATCGAGCGGCCTTTGTTTTTGCGCCTACGATTCCTGCATGAGTAGCGGTCCTCGAATCCTTGATCCCCGCGGTGTCCCCGTCATTGGCAACGGGGCAGACCTGCCCGCCGTGCCCCCGGCCTCCCTGACGCCTGAGTCCCTGCGCCAGCGTTTCGCTTCGCCACCCGTCTGGCAGCCTGAAATCGAAGGCGACGGCGGCCGTTTCGCTGGCCGCGAGCCAGCCTCGGCGGCTGTTCTGATTCCGCTGGTCATGCGTGAATCGGGCCTGCAATTGTTGCTGACCCAACGCACCGACCATCTGCGCTCGCATGCCGGGCAGATCAGCTTTCCCGGTGGCCGCTCAGAGCCCGATGATGCCGACGCCAATGCCACGGCCTTGCGCGAAACCGCCGAGGAGATCGGCCTCTCCGGCGACCACATCGAGGTGATCGGCCATCTGCCCGTCTACAGCACCGTGACGGCCTTCCAGGTCACGCCGGTGGTCGCTCTGGTGCGGCCCGATTTCATGCTGAAGCTCGATGCCTTCGAAGTGGCCGAGGCCTTCGAGGTGCCCTTGCAGTTCCTGATGACGCCGGCCCATCACCAGCGCCACCGTTTCGAGTTCGACGGCCACACGCGCCATTTTTTCTCCATGCCCTGGCCCGATGAACACGGCTATTTCATCTGGGGCGCAACAGCGGCGATGCTGCGCAACCTCTATCGTTTCCTGGTGGCCTGAGCAGCGCCGCTATCATTCCTGCCCATGAACTTTCTCGCGGTCTTGCTCGCCCTGCTGTGCGAGCAATTGAAGCCTTTGAGGCATGGCAACACCGTCCACCAGGCGGTCATCGGCTGGGTGCGCTGGACCGGCCGCAATTTCGACGCCGGGCGCGAACACCATGCCGGCGTGGTCTGGGCGATCACGGTGCTCGGGCCTTCGGTCGTGATGGGCCTGCTCTATATCCTCGTCAGGCATTTCAGCGTCGTGCTGGCCTTGCTGATGAACGTGGTCGTGCTCTACCTGACTCTGGGCTTCCGCCAGTTCAGCCACTACTTCACCGACATCCGCGACGCGCTGGAGCGCGGCGATGACCTGGAAGCGCGCCGCGTGCTGTCCGAGTGGCGCCACCTCGACGCCAGCGAACTGCCGCGCACCGAACTGCTGCGCCATGTGATCGAGCATTCGCTGCTGGCCGCGCATCGCCATGTGTTCGGCGTGTTCTTCTGGTTCGTGCTCATCTCCACCGCCGGTTTCGGTCCTGCGGGCGCGCTGTTCTATCGCATGGCCGAATTTGCTGGCCGCTACTGGGCCTTCAAGAGCCGCACGCTTGAGGCACCGACCAACGAGCGCCTGATGCAGCTCTCGCGCCGCAACTTCGGCTGGATCGACCACGTGCCCGCGCGCCTCACGGCGACTGGCTTTGCCATCGTCGGCAATTTCGAGGAAGCGGTGAATGGCTGGCGCCGTGATGCCAGCCTCTGGCTGCATGCCAACGAAGGCATCATCCTGGCCTCGGCCGCCGGCGCACTGGGCCTGCAGCTCGGGGGCGCCGCTGCGCCCGGCATCACGCCGGATCGAAGCAAGACTTTCGAAAGCGGCGCGAACGCGGACGCGACGGGTGCCGCGGGCTCGACACCTGGTGCGGTCGCGCAACTCGGCCATCTGCAAAGTGTGGTGCGCCTGGTCTGGCGCTCGGTCGTGCTGTGGATGCTGCTGCTGGCCTTGTTGACGCTGGCCAATCTGCTCGGCTAGTTGCTTTTTGGGTTGGGCGCTTTAACGCTGAGGTTTGTCCTGATCGACGTTGGTGCATGCCTCATGCATCCTGGCCCGAATCCTGCATTACGGATGGATCATGGACCAGCGCCTCGAACTGATAGCCATCAGCAAGCAATACCCGGCCGTCAAGGCCAATGACGGCGTCTCCCTCAAGGTCGCACCGGGCCAGATCCATGCTGTCCTCGGCGAGAACGGCGCCGGCAAGTCCACCTTGATGAAGATCATCTACGGCGCGGTCCAGCCCGATGAGGGGCAGATCCGCTGGAACGGCCAGCCCGTGCACATCAAGAGCCCGGCCCAAGCGCGTGCCCTGGGCATCAGTATGGTCTACCAGCACTTCTCGCTCTTCGACACGCTGAGCGTGGCCGAGAACGTGCTGCTGGGGCTGGACGAGAAACTCTCGCTGGCCCAGGTGCAGGCGCGCATTCTTGAAGTGGCGCACAGCTACGGCCTCGATATCGATCCCTTGAGGCCCGTGCATACGCTCTCGGTCGGCGAGCGCCAGCGCGTGGAGATCGTGCGCGGGCTGATGACGAACCCGCAGCTGCTGATCCTTGACGAGCCCACCTCGGTGCTCACGCCGCAGGCGGTGCAGACGCTCTTCGTCACGCTGCGCCTTCTGGCTGAAAAAGGCTGCTCCATCCTCTACATCAGCCACAAGCTCGATGAGATCCGCGCGCTGTGCCACCACTGCACGGTGCTACGCGGTGGCAAGGTGACGGGCGAGGTGGACCCGCGCCTGGTGGACAACGCCGAACTTTCGCGCCTGATGATCGGCAGCTCGCCGCCACGCATCAAGCATGAGGAGCATGCTACCGGTGATCTGGCCCTGGAGATCAAGGGCCTGAGCCTGCCCAAGGCCACGCCTTTCGGAACCAATCTGGACGGCATCCAACTGCAGCTGAAGGCGGGCGAGGTGGTGGGCATTGCCGGCGTCTCGGGCAATGGCCAGCAGGAGCTGATGGCCGCTCTCTCAGGCGAGGACCCGCGCGCGTCCAAGGGCTCGGTGCTGCTGTTCGGCAAGGACATCGCCCAGGCGGGCGCACGCGATCGCCGCAAGGCCGGCCTGCACTTCGTGCCCGAGGAGCGCCTGGGCCGCGGTGCGGTGCCCTCGCTCTCGCTGGCACAGAACACCCTGCTCACGCGCACCGAATCGCTGCAGCTCTGGGGCTGGGTCAAGCCCATTCGCGTGCAGGCGCTGGCCGATACCCTAATCGGCCGTTTTGGCGTGCGCTGCGGTGGCTCCGGCTCGGTGGCCAAGAGCCTGTCGGGCGGCAATCTGCAGAAGTTCATCGTCGGCCGCGAGATCGACGCCAAGCCTCGCGTGCTCATCATCTCGCAGCCCACCTGGGGCGTGGACGTGGGCGCGGCGGCGCAGATCCGGGCCGAGCTGATCAAGTTGCGCGATGCGGGCTGCGCGCTCCTCGTGGTCAGCGAAGAGCTGGACGAGCTGTTCGAGATCTCCGACCGGCTGGTGGTGATGGCGCAAGGGCGGCTCTCGCCCTCCATGCCGATTGCCGAGGCCAGCATCGAGAAGATCGGCAGCTGGATGAGCGGACTGTGGGAACAGGAGCACCCCCTTGCGGCTTGAATCACGCCCCCAGCCCTCAAGGCTGATGTCGGTGGCCTCGCCAATGCTGGCCCTGGCCGCCACGGTGGCGCTCGGCATCCTGCTCTTCACCCTGCTCGGCAAGGACCCGCTGCGCGGCCTGCAGATGTTCTTCTGGGAGCCGATCCGCAGCCCGTATGCGCTCTCCGAACTCGGCCTCAAGGCCACGCCGCTGATCCTGATCGCGCTGGGCCTGGCCGTGTGCTTCCGCTCCAACGTCTGGAACATCGGCGCAGAAGGCCAGTTCGTCGTCGGCGCGCTGGCCGCGAGCTGGGTGGCCATGCAGGCCGGGCATGACACCTCGCGCTTCATCGTCGTGCTCGTGCTCGTGGCCGGCGTGCTGGGCGGCATGGCTTGGGCAGGCATCGTCGCCTTCCTGCGCGACCGCGCCCATGCCAACGAGATCCTGGTCAGCCTGATGCTGGTCTACGTGGCCGATCTGCTGCTGGGCTATCTGGTCTACGGCCCCTGGAAGGACCCGAACGGCTACAACTTCCCGCAGAGCATCACCTTCGAGGCCGTGACGCGCATCCCGCGCCTGTTTGCTGGCTGGCGGCTCAATATCGGCGCAGTGATCGCGCTGGTGTCGGTGGGCGCCTTCTGGCTGCTGATGTTCCGCACCTACGCGGGCTTTGCACTGCAGGTGGGTGGCCTGGCGCCGGCGGCGGCGCGTTATGCGGGCTTTTCGTCGCGTCGTGCCTTGTGGACGGCGCTCCTGATCTCCGGGGGCATGGCGGGCCTGGCAGGGGCGCTCGATGTGGCCGGGCCACTAGGCCAGCTCACGCCTTATGTGCCGGCCGGCTACGGCTTCGCGGCCATCATCGTGGCCTTCGTAGGCCGGCTGCATCCGGTGGGCATCGTCTTCTCGGGCATCGTGATGAGCATGTTCTACATCGGCGGCGAGCTGGCGCAATCGCGCCTGGGCCTGCCCAAGTCCATCACCGGCGTGTTCCAGGGCCTGCTGCTGTTCATGCTGCTGGCCTCGGACACCTTGATCCACTACCGCGTGCGCTGGCGCAAGAAGGCCTGAACCATGGACCTCAACGCATTCGCCTTGCTCATCGCCGCGGCCTTGAACGCCGGCACGGTGCTGGCCATCGCCGGCCTAGGCCTCTTGATCAACGAGCGCAGCGGCGTGGTCAACCTCGGCGCTGAGGGCATGATGCTGGTGGCGGCCATCGCGGGCTATGCCACGGGCGTCAACACCGGCAGCGATACGCTGGCCTTTCTTGCCGGCATGGGCGCCGGTGCGCTGATGGCCCTGGTCTTCGGCCTGCTGGTCATCTGGCTCAACACCAACCAGTACGCCGCCGGCCTCGCGCTGAGCCTCTTCGGCACCGGCTTCTCGGCCTTTGTCGGCATCGCGTACACGCAGCGCCAGTTGGGCCCGCGGCCGAGCTTTGCTGTCCCCTTGCTGTCCGATCTGCCCTTCATCGGCCCTGCTCTGTTCCGCCAGCATCCGATGGTCTACGTCGCGCTTGCACTGACTTTGGGCCTCAGCTGGTTTTTGTACCGCACGCGCCCCGGCTTGGTGCTGCGCGCCATCGGCGAATCCCCCGAGTCGGCGCATGCGCTGGGTTATCCCGTCAGGCGAATCCGTCTCGTGGCTGTCATGACGGGCGGCGCGCTATGTGGCCTGGCCGGCGCCTATGTATCGGTGGTCTACACGCCACTGTGGGTGGAAGGAATGATCGCCGGCAAGGGCTGGATCGCGCTGGCGCTCACCACGTTCGCCACCTGGCGTCCGGCACGTCTTTTGCTGGGTGCCTATCTGTTTGGCGGCGTCACCATGCTGCAGTTCTACATGCAGGGGCAGGGCGTGCAGATTCCGAGCCAGTTCCTCAGCATGCTCCCCTATCTGGCGACGATTCTCGTGCTGGTGCTGATCTCCAGCAAATCGGGCAACTTCATCAGGGTGAACATGCCGGCATCGCTGGGAAAGCCTTTCTATCCGGGCTCTTGAAGCAGCCCGTCTTTCAACCTCGAACAGGAGACTCTATGCGTAACGATCGACGCCACGCGCTCAAGCTCGCTGGCCTCTCCACAGTAGTCCTGGCTGCACTGCTGGCCGGCTGCGGCAAGAAGGAAGACACCGCGCCCGAAGCAGCCAGTGCGCCGGCCAGTGCCGCGGCCAAGGCCGAGCCGCTGAAGATCGCTTTCGCTTACGTGGGCCCGGTGGGCGATGGCGGCTGGACCTTCGCGCACGACAACGCACGCAAGGCGCTCGAAAAAGAGTTCGGCGACAAGATCGCGACCAGCTTCGTGGAGAAAGTACCCGAGGGCGCCGATGCCGAGCGCGTCTTCCGAGACATGGTTGGCCAGGGCAACAAGCTGATCTTCGGCACCACCTTCGGCTATATGGAGCCGATGCTCAAGGTCGCAGCCGATTCGCCCGACGTGAAGTTCGAGCACGCGACCGGCTTCAAGCAGGCCGCCAATATGCGCACCTACGACTCCCGCACCTACCAGGGCGCCTACCTGGCTGGCGTGATCGCGGGCGGCATGAGCAAGACCGGCACCGTCGGCGTGGTCGGCTCCATCCCCATCCCGGAGGTGGTCCGCAACATCAACAGCTTCACGCTCGGCGCGCAGACTACCAACCCGAAAATCAAGGTCAAGGTCGTGTGGGTCAACGACTGGTTCAACCCGCCCAAGGAAACCGAGGCCGCCCAGTCGCTGATCGACGGTGGCGCCGATGTGCTGATGCAGAACACCGACTCCAGCGCCGTGCTGCAGGCCGCCGAGAAGAACGGCAAGTACGCCTTCGGCTGGGACTCCGACATGCACAACTACGCGCCCAAGGCCCATCTGGCCTCGGCCGTCATCAACTGGACGCCGTACTACATCAAGGCCGTGCACGACGCGCTCGACGGCAAATGGGCCGGCAACCAGCACAACTGGTGGGGTGTGAAGGAAGGGGCCATCGACATCGTTTCGATCAGCGACGCCGTGCCCGCTGACCTGAAGGACAAGGTCGCCAAGGCCAAGGCCGGCCTGGCCGATGGCAGCAACGTCATCTGGAAGGGCCCCATCGTCGGCTCCGACGGCAAGGAAATCCTGAAGAAGGACGAGGTGGCCGACGACAAGTTCCTCTCTGGCATCAACTTCTACGTCAAGGGCGTGGAGGGCAAGGTTCCGTCGAGCAAATAGCGAGCCCCTTGGCTGCGACTGCGCAGCCGGTCCCCCGCGGGGACGCAGAGCCTTGCCGGCATGGGCCAGCAAGGACAGCGGCTCAAGGCGCTCTTGGGAGCGACCCGGCGGGCGCCTTGCGCGAATGCGAATTCAATCTTCAACCAAGGAGTGGCAATGAAAAAGACCGTTATGACCTTTGCAGTCCTGGCTGTACTGGGCACGGCCGCGCAGGCCGCGGACTGGAGCGACACCTCCATCGGCTATCGCTACGGCACCAAGTTCGGCGAGCCCTACGAGAGCAATGACATCCACAAAAACATCCTGAGCCTCACGCACGTCAGCGGCTTCAAGTACGGCAGCAACTTCTTCAACGTGGACATGCTGATGTCCGACAAGAGTGACCCTTCCGGCCCGGACGCGCAGAGCGGCGCGCATGAGGTCTACATCGTCTACCGCAACACGCTGGACTTCGAGAAGGTGAGCGGCACCTCGTTCAAGTCGAGCGGCATCCGCGGTTACGGCCTGACCTGGGGCTTCGACTACAACACCAAGGCCGACGCGGGCTACAACTCCAAGAAGCACATGCTCGTTCTCGGCCCGACGATGCACCTGGACGTGCCCGGCTTCCTCGACGTGAGCCTGCTGGTGCTGAAGGAAAGCAACGCGCCCTGCAATGATTACGCCGGCAGCTGCGTCTCGCGCTACACGTACAAGACGCACCCGATGCTGAACCTCGTCTGGGGCATTCCCTTGGGCGGCGGCTTCTCGTATGAGGGGTTTGCCAACTTCATCGGCAGCAAGGGCAAGGATGAGTACGGTGCCCAGACCAAGCCCGAAACCAATGTCGACATGCAGGTGATGTACGACATCACCGGCAAGAACACCTTCAAGGTCGGTCTCGAGTACCAGTACTGGAAGAACAAGTTCGGCAACGACGCGGGCGGCCCGGCCGGCAGCGGCGCGTTTGCGAAGACGCCGATGATCCGCGCCGAGTATCACTTCTGAGCAGCGACATTGCTCAACGACGACGGGGGCCTCGGCCCCCGTTTTTGTTCACGCGTCGCGCACGTCTGCAAGGACGGTGGCGCCGAAGTCGGGTCTGTTCAGATAACGGATGACTTTGGCGGCAGCGGCTTCGGGGCTGTCCAGCTGGCCTTGGCTCTTGAAGGCCGCAAAGACCGCCTGGTCGGGAAAGAGGGCCGGGTCGCCGCCGCGCAGTTGGGCCTGCATGTCGGTGTCGATGATGCCCGGTGCCAGCGAGACCACCTTGGCACCGTCCAGCGCCATGGCGCGCGATAGGTTGTCCATGCCCGCCTTGATCGCGCAATAGGGCGCGGCACCCGCCATTGCGCGTCGGCCCAGGCCCGAGGAAATGTTGAGGATGCGCCGCTCGGCCGCCCAGGCCTGCGTGCCCTGCAGGAAGGCGCTAGACAGCAGCAGCACCGCTTCCAGGCCCACGCGTACGGTGGCCGAGAGCGATTCCAGCGAGGCCGATTCCACCGGCCCCGGCGCGCTCACCAGCGCCGCGTTGTTGATCAACACCGCTCTCTCGAAGCGCGCGGCCGGTTGGGCCTTCAGCCAGCCGAGCAGGGCCTTGGCGGCGGCCAGCGGCTGGCCCAGGTCGAACTGCCATTGCTCCAGCGCCACGCCGCGGTTCTGCGCCGCGATGGCCAGCTCGGCGTTTTGCTGGCGCGCCAGGCCGATCAGCACATGGCCGGGCTCCAGCAACTGGCGCGCGATGGCCTCGCCCATGCCGCGCGAACTGCCGGTGAGGATGAAGAGTTGTTCCTGGGCCATGGGTGCTTTCAGAAGTCGGGAGGTGATTCGAGGCGCAGCCCGCGCGTGGGCAGTTCGAGCCGGCAGGCATGCAGCATCAGCCGCGGCGCGGCCACGCCGCCGTAAAGCATATCGCCAAGGATGGCGTGGCCGATGGCCTGCAGATGCACACGCAACTGGTGGGTGCGGCCGGTGACGGGCTCCAGCTCCAGCCTTGTGGTGCGCGCCTCGAAACCCAGGCTGCGATAGCGTGTCAGCGAAGGCTTGCCGTTAGGGTGATCGACCTGCTGCAGTGGCCGGTTCGGCCAATCCGCACGCAAAGGCAGAGCGATCTCGCCCCAGTCCAGCGCATTGACAGTGCCTGCGACCAGCGCGACATAGCGCTTGTTCACCCGCCGCTCGGCAAAGTCGGCGCTCAAGCTCCGCTGCGTCGCGGGTCCGCGTGCGAACAGCAGCAGGCCAGAGGTCGCCATGTCCAGCCTGTGCACGATCAGCGCTTCCGGGTACAAGGCCTGGATGCGCGCCGACGCGCAATCGGGCTCGCTGCGACCGGGCACCGAGAGCATGCCGGCCGGTTTGTTGACGACGATGATCTCGTCGTCGATGTGGACGATGTCCATCCGCTCAGAACTGCTGGATCCAGCCCGATTGCAGGGCTGACTGCGGATTCGAGCCGGCATCGCGCACTTGCGTGAGCGCCTGCAGCGTGGGCAGGCCCAGGGCCTTGAGCGTGCAGGCAGCCATGGTGCCCGTGCGGCCGATGCCGTGTGCACAGTGCAGCAGCACCGCATCGCCGCCGCGCAGGCTTTCAACAATACGCGCGATGGCCTCGCGGAATTCTTCGCCGTCGTCGCCCAGGCCGAAGTCGCGCATGGGCAAATGCAGTAAGCCGAAGGGCAGGGTGCCGTCCACCATGGCGCGGTGGTAGTCGGGCGAGCCGCGCTGCACCTCGGTTATCGGGTTCAGGCAGACGATCAGCGCCAGGCGGCGCACTTGCGCCTCGGCGAGGAAATCCGCCCAGCTCTCCAGGCGGCCCGGCATCGAATGCAGCCAGAGCTTGCCGGGGACGGTGGCGGGCAGGGTGACAGGTCGAAATGGCATGCGCCTATTTTGCTTCGAGCCAGGGGCCTTCGATGGCCTCGCGGGTTTCGGCCACGGCAATCGCCCACAGCTCGGCCATGACCTCGCCGGGCATCTCGTAGTGGCCGCCATAACAGCCATCGCCCAGGTATTCGCGCTTGGCCTGCGGCGTCATCAGCGCCATGCGGGCGTAGTCCGCCAGAGGCTTCGGCGTGCTCGGTTGAATTACGCCTTCGAGCCTCGTGAGCCCTGCAAAATTCTCCATCCATGAGGCATGCGAAGCCTGTGCGTCCTGCGAACGCACGTAGCCCATGGTGCGCGGTGCCGACCACCAGTTGTGCCAGCGCAGCTGCATGCCCGGCATCTGCGCCGTGAGCTCTTGTAAGAGGCTGGCCGCGCCGATGTTGCCGCCATGGCCGTTGACGATCAGCACGCGCCGAAAACCATGTGTGTGCAACGAGGCGATCAGATCGCGCAGCACCGCCAGCAAAGTCTCAAGCCGCAGCGTCATCGTGCCAGGATAGGCCATGTAGCTGGGCGTGAAGCCATAGGCCTGGGCCGGGAAGACGGGCACGCCGAGCGGTGATGCGGCATCGGCCGAAACGCTTTCGGCGAGCGTCGCGTCCACCGCCAGCGACAGGCCAGCGTGCTGCTCGATGCTCCCCAGCGGCAGCACCGCGCGGTCGTCGTGGCGCAGGTAGTCCTCGACCATTCGCCAGTTGCAGTCACGGATGCGCATGATGTCCTCTCGCCGATGAATGTTATTTATCAACAAACTGTTTATATATGTAGGATGTCGCCATTCATCCTCCAAAGATCCCAAGCGTGAACGACAAGCCCTTGAAGCACCCGTACTGGGTGCTGTTCGCCGTCTGCGCCATGGCGCTGATGAGCACCGTGGGCGTGTCCATGCCCTATCCGATTCTGGCGCCAATCTTCGTGGGCGGGCCGGTTGATGGTTTCACGCATTTCGGCGGCTTCGATCCGCGCCTGCTGATGGGCGCGGCGCTGGCCGCCAATCCGCTGGGCATCCTGATCGGCAGCCTCTTCATCGGCCCGCTGTCGGATCGCTATGGCCGCCGTGTGATGCTGAGCTTCACGCTCACCGCCACCTTGCTCGGCTATCTGTTGACGGCCTTTGCCTTGCATGAGCGCTGGTATCTGCTCTTCGTCGCCTCGCGCTTCATCACCGGCCTGACCGAAGGCAATACCGCCGTGGCCCGCGCGCTGCTGGCTGACATGCACGAGCAGATCGACCGCACCCGCGCCTTCGCCCTGCTCAATGCCTGCTTCTACGTCGGCTGGCTGCTCGGGCCGCTGGTGGGCGGGCTCACGCTGCCGCTGGGCGATGCCGTGCCCTTCCTTCTGGCCAGCGCGGCCGTGCTGCCTTGCCTGCTGATCCTCCACTTCGCCCTGCCGCCGGGCCAGGCGCGCGGCGGCCCGCTGCACTTGCTGAAGGCCATGCGCGAGCAGCAGTCCCTGGGTCTGCTGGCCCGCGACCGGCGCCTGGTCCCGCTCTTCCTGCTGCAGCTCAGCTATACGCTGGGTATCAATGCGCTCTACGAGTTCTCGCCGCTGTGGCTGCTGGAGGTCCTGGGCCTGGGCAGCGGCGGCATTGCCTGGGTGACGGCGGCGCAATGCGCGGCCATGACGCTGGCCAGCCTCACCGCCGGCCGCTTCAGCCGCGGGCCGCCGCAGCTCCCTCGCGCGGCCTATGCGGCGCTGCTGGCTGCCGTCTGCATCCTACTGTTGGCCGCCGCGCCGGGCTGGTTGGGCGTGGCGTGCATCATCGGCGCGGGCGCTTCGCAGTCGCTCTACAACGCCGTGCTGCCGGCCTGGATGTCGGAGCGTTTTGCCGAGCATGGCCAGGGCCGCGTGATGGGCCTGCTGACCACCACCTTCTGCATGGCCAATGTGCTGATCGCCCTGATCGGCAGCGCGCTGGCCTTGCTGTCTGTGCGCTCGGTGATGGCGTTAGGGGGCGTGTGCTGCGTGCTCTCGGCCACGCTGTTGCTGAGGCACGCGCGGCGCGTGGCACCGGCATGAGCTATACCGCTGACCGCATGCTCCAGGCACTGAAGAGCCGCGGTCCACAGCCCGCCGCCACGCTCGCCGCCGCCTGCGCCATCACGCCCATGGGCGCGCACAAATGCTTGCAGGGCCTGCTGGCGCAAGGCCTGGTGGAGGCGCAGGACGAAGCCGGCACCGTGGGCCGGCCCAAGCGCATCTGGCGCCTGAGCGCGGCGGGCCACGCCCGCTTTCCTGACCGCCACGGCGACCTGATCGCGCAGATGCTGGGCCTGATGGAACCGGCGGCGCTGGAGGCGCTGATCGCGCAGCGCGAGGCGCAGATGCGGGCGCAATACGGCGTGGCCGTGTCTACGCCGAAGACCCTGGCTGGCAAGCTGCGTGCGCTGGCCGCGCAGCGCGCGGCCGAAGGCTATATGGCCCATGTTGAAAAGCAGGGCCGCGACTGGCTGCTGGTGGAAGACCATTGCCCGATCTGCGCGGCGGCAACTCGCTGCCAGGGCTTTTGCCGATCGGAACTGGCGCTGTTCCGGCAAGTGCTGGGCGAGGGCGTGACCGTGCAGCGCGAAGAACATCTGCTCGCCGGCGCGCGGCGCTGCGCCTATCGCATCAGCCCGGGCAGCTGAGTTCCAGCGCCTGCGCCGTACGGTGCGTCTGCGCGTCGGTCACCACCACCAGCAGGCGCCGGCCCGCATCGGGGGCCGGCAAGAGGATCTGCGGCGGGTGGGCCGAATCCCAGGGCGCCTGCATGCCGTAACGGCGTACCACGGCGTCATGATGCAGGGTCTCGCCCGAGTTCTCGCCGGCCTTCACATTCGAGACCAGGCCGTCTTCCAGCACCGCCCACCACATCGACAACTGCCTTGGCGCGCCGGCCTTGGCCATCGCCTGCATCTGCACCGCGCCGCTGGCTTCCCTGCTGAGGCTGAGATCGACCGTCGATGGCTTGTTCGCCGCAACACGCCACTGCGGCCACTGCGGCGAATCCTGCCCGTCGATCTGCACCTGCGGCGTGTAGCTGAAACGCGCGCCGCTCCAGGCCTGCGATTGCTGCTGGCGAGCCGTGAACTCGGCGCTACCAAAACGGTCGTGCCAGCCGAGGCGGTCCCAATAGTCCACATGGAAGGCCGCGCGCAGCACGCCGCTGGCCGGCTTGAGACTTGAAAGCCAATGGTCGGCCGGCGGGCAGGAGCTGCAGCCCTCCGAGGTGTAGAGCTCGACCACCGTCGGCACCGTCGGGCCGGACATGGCTTGGCAAGCCGCAGCCGCCGCTGAGGCAGCCGTTGCGGCGCCAAGCGCCAGCAGGAAGAGGGTGATGCGCAGTTTCATAAAGGCCGAGTCGCATGAAGTCCGGCCGACCTTACACCTTTGGGATCAAATTTCGCCGGTTACGTGCCATTTCCGGGCTATCGTGCCGACCCATGCTGCATGCCCGTCCCCGTCTGTTCTCCCTGGCCTGGCCCATGTTCATGGAGATGCTCCTGGGCATTGGCGTGGGCGTGCTCTGTACCGGCATGGCCGGCAAGCTGTCCGACAACGCGGGCGCCGCCTTTGCGATGGGCACCCAGCTGGGCGCCACGCTGTTCCTGCTGTTCCGCATCATCGGTGCGGGCATCAGCGTGGTCATCACGCAGAACCTGGGCGCGGGCCAGCGCGAGCAGGCCGATGCGGTGGCGCGGGCTGCCGTGGGCGCAAGCACCTGGATCGGCGGCTTCTCGATGCTGTGCGCGCTGCTCTTCGCCACGCCGCTGCTGCGCCTGCTGAACGCGCCCGAGGACGTGCTGCCGCTGGCCGCACCGCTCCTGCGCTGGCTGGCGCCTGCCATCCTCTTCGACATCTGGAATGCGTCGATGGTCAGCGTGATGCGCGCCCACATGCGCTCGCGCGACACCCTGGCCGTCATCATCGTCATGCAGATCGTGGTCATCATGCTGGCCGTGCCTCTGATGCCGCGCCTGGGCCTGCCGGGCTACGCGCTGGCGCTGTTCACCAGCCGCGTCATCGGCCTGATCCTGCATCTGCTGCTGTGGAAGTGGCGGCTCGACCTGCACCTGCGCTGGCGCGACTGGTGGAGCCTGCCGCGCCGCCAGCTCGCGCCCGTGCTGCACATCGGCCTGCCCGGCGCGGCCGAGAACCTCACCTATCGCCTGTGCTTCATGGTCGGCGTGGCGGCCATCGGCACCATGGGCACGCACGCCGTGGCCACGCATGCGTACACGATGCAGCTGATGTTCGTCGTGCTGCTGTTCGGCTTGTCGATCGGCTTTGCCGCGGAGATCATGGTCGGCCACATGATCGGCGCCGGCCAGCTGCACGCGGCACATCGGCTGGTGAGGCGCGCATTGGGCCTCGGCCTGGTCGCCAGCGTGCTGATTGCCGGCAGCTTCGCCCTGGCCGCGCCCTGGCTGCTGACCTTTTTCACCAACGATCCGTCCATCATCGCCATGGGCACGACGCTGATGTGGTGGACCGTGCTGATCGAGCCCGGCCGCACCTTCAACCTCGTCGTCATCAACGCGCTGCGCGCGGCCGGCGATGCGCGCTTCCCCGTCATGGCCGGCGCGCTCTCGATGATCTTCGTGCTGGCCGGCGGCGCCTGGGTGCTGGGCGTGCACTTCGGCCTGGGTCTGGTTGGCGTGTGGATCGCCTACGCGGCCGACGAGTGGATACGCGGCCTCATCATGTGGCGGCGCTGGGCGCGGCACGGCTGGGTGCCGCATGCGCGGGCGACGCATCGGCGGGTGAGGGCGGCGCGCGGCTGACACTGGTCTGCGCAGCGATGAGCTTGTGGATGAACTCAAGCTTGTCGATAACCGGCGTGGGCACGGTGAAGGGATAGCTGTCGTGCGCGCCGAGGCTGCGGTCCATCGCATTGATGAATTGCGAGACCGGCAGCCACTCTTCGATCAGGGTCGCGTGCAGAGGCTGCTGCGGATCGAGCGGCTTCGGCCCGACGCTGGCCTGGCCCGCTGAGGCCTGCCCCAGCCTGAGCCCCCAGGCCGCGGCGGTTTCCAGCCCATCCTGCATGTGCATGTAGTGCGCCCAGCATTCGGCCCAGTCCTCCCAGGGATGGGCGCTGGCATAGGCGCTAATGAACTGTGTGGGCCAGTCCATCACGGGCGTGGCGTAGTGCCGCTGCAGTGCCTGCGCGTAGTCCTCGCGCTCGTCGCCGAAGAGCTGGCGGAACTCATCGATCCACGCCGTTCCGGCGATCAGGCGATCCCAGAAGTAGTGGCCGATCTCATGGCGGAAATGGCCCAGCAGCGTGCGATAGGGCTCGTGCATTTGCGCGCGCATCTGCTCGCGGGACGCATCATCCGCCTCGGCGATGTTGAGGGTGATGACGCCCTGGTCATGGCCGGTCACGACCTCGCCCTGCAAGGGGCCGTTGGCCAGGAAGCGAAAGGACAGGCCCGGCTTCGATGCCTGGGCGGCCACAGGCAGATCCAAGGCCAGCAGGCCATAGAAGAGCCTGCGCTTGGCCTGCTCCATCAGAGCCCAATAGTTGCGGTTCTCCGGCTGGTTCAGCGCGGGGATCACCTGGGTGCTGCTACAGCACAGGCACAGTGACGCATCGGCGTCCGCGGGCACCATCCAGTTGCAGACCTGCTCCAGACGGTAGTTGGAGCATGGGCGCTGCGCAAGGCCCTGGAGGCGCAGCCAGTCGCTGCTGCCAGCGATGTCGGCGACCTCGAATGCGCCCATGCGCAGCTCCGCAGGCACGAAGCCGAGCGCGGCGCCGCAGGCATCGCAACGGGTGTTCTCGAAAAACACCCGTTGGCCGCAGCGCTCGCAGTTCAGTTCTCGCATGTCGGCAACTGCCCCTGCTCGCGGAGTTCAGCCGACTCAGAGCCAGATTTCGCCGTAGTAGTCGTAGACCTTGCGGCCGTAATCGTCGGTGTAGTCCGGCTCGTCGTCGTCGGCATACTTCGGCGCCTTGTCGAGCTGCGCCTTGTCCAGGGCGACGACATAGCCGTCCTTGGTGGTGTCGTAGCGCAGCCTGTTCCAGGGCAAGGGATAGATGTCGGTCCCCATGCCGAGGAAGCCGCCGAACTCCAGCGCGGCATAGCGCACCTGGCCGGAGCGCTTGTCGATCACGAGGTCATGGATGGAGCCGAGCTTGTCGCCCTGCGTGTTGAAGACCTTGGTGCCTTCGACGGTGGAAGAAGAAATGTTCGGGCTTGTCATGACGATCCTTTCAAGGATGGGCAAATAAGGAGGAGGCGGACCGGGGTTCGGTCGCCGCCGCTGAGAAGGCGATGAATGCGCCTGTTGCAGTTATGCGCGAACTCGGTCGGCGCGGTTGTAGGGCGGCGTACGTGGCGTCTGTAGGAGCTTGCCCACGGCTGCAGCCCTGCGGCCCGCGCCGTAGGTGCCCTACTACAAGCGGCCGCGGTTTTGTCCGCCGCAGGCTTGGTGAGCGCTCGCCCAGACTCTGGGCATCTTCTGATCCGCTGAACATCGAGCACTCGGGGTGACACTATGGACAAGGAATTTGCACGTAAGGCGCTGACGGTTGTCGCGATCCTGCTGGTCTTGCCCTTCAGCCTGGCTTGGGCCTTGAAACGCTCTGTGTACGAGGCTGACAAATCGCGCATCGACGAGGCCTACGCCGCGGACCACGCTGCGTGCGATGCCCCTGAGCACGATGCCAGGCGCGCCTGCGTCGCGCAGGCCAAGGCCCGGCAGAAGCTGGCCCTGGCCGAGCTGGAGCATGCGTTCACGGGCACGGAGTCGGACCGGATCCAGGTGTTGCGCGCCCGCGCTGAGGCGGACGATTTGCTGACGGCTCGCGCCGACTTGGCCAAGCCTTGACCCGGTCGGCGCAGCCCGGGCGCGGTCCGCAAGGAGAAAGCCGGAGAAGCGGGGTCAGCACGCGCTGAACCGGCGTGTCGCGAAGCGACCTAACGCCGCAACTACACTGCCTGCATGAGTTCCAGCCTCCTGCTGATCGCAGCGCTGATTGCAGCCAGCGCCTTCTTCTCGATTGCCGAGTTCTCGCTCGCTTCCTCGCGGCGCCTGCGGCTGCAGCAGCTCAGCGACGAGGGCGATGCGCGCGCTGCGCAGGCGCTGGCCGTGCAGCAGCATCCTGGCCACTATTTCACCGTGGTGCAGATCTGCATCAACGCCGTGGCCATCCTGGGCGGCATCGTCGGGGAGGGTGCGCTAACGCCGTACTTCCAGGCCATGCTGGAGCGCGTGATGGATGCGGCGCATGCAGCCGATGTCGCCTTTGCGATTTCCTTTGGCACCATCACCGTGCTGTTCATCCTGCTGTCCGACCTGCTGCCCAAGCGCATCTCGATGAACGAGCCCGAGCGCATGGCCATGGCGGTGATCGGGCCGATGTCGCTGCTGGTGCAACTGCTCAAGCCCCTGGCCTGGTTCTTCAGCGCGGCGACTGAGGGGCTGATCCGCCTGATGGGCCGGCCCGCGGCGCGCGACGACTCGGTGACGCAGGACGACATCCTGGCGCTGACCGAGGCCGGCCTGCAGTCCGGCGTGGTGGCGGTGGCCGAGCAGCAGTTGATCGCCAATGTGTTGGAGCTGGACACGCGCACGGTGGAGAGCGTGATGACGACACGCGAGAACATCGTGTTCTTCTCGCGCGACGACGACGAGCCCTTGATCCGCCACCGGATCGTGACCCAACCGCATTCGACGTATCTCGTCTGCGACGGCGAGATCGACCAGGTGGTGGGCTATGTGGATGCCACGGCCCTGTTCGCCCGCGTGCTGCGCGGCGAGCCGCTGGACCTGCGCGACGAGGCGCTGATCCGCAAGGTGCTGATCGTGCCGGACCGGCTCACGCTGTCCGAGATGCTGAGCCAGTTCCGGCTGGCGCTGGAGGACTTTGCCGTCATCGTCAACGAGTACAGCCTGGTGGTGGGCGTGATCACGCTCAACGACATGATGAACACCGTGATGGGCTCGCTGGTGGCGCAGAGCGATGAAGAGCAGATCGTGCGCCGCGAGGATGGCTCCTTCCTTGCGGACGGCCTCACGCCGGTGGTGGACGTGCAGCGCGCGCTGGGCGTGGACGGTTGGCCGCACGCCGGCCAGTACGACACCCTGGCCGGCTTCCTGATGGTGATGCTGCGCCGCATCCCGCGCCGCACCGACCATATCGAGTGGCAGGGCTGGCGCTTCGAGGTGGTGGATGTGGACAACCACCGGGTCGATCAGGTGATGATCAGCCGGCCTGCAGCAGCGCCTGCTGGATCGTGACCGCGAGCGGCGTCGTCGGCCTGCCGATCAGCTTTGAGAGCTGACGGCTGTCGTCGAACAGTGCGCCTCGCGAGGCGCCGACATCCCAGCTGGCGATGGCCTGGGCCAGGTAATCAGGCAGGCCGAAACTGGCCAGCATTGCGGCGTACTCGGCTTCCGAAAGGTCGTTGTACGGGATGCCGCGGCCGGTCTGGCGCGAGAGCTCGGCGGCGAGCTCGGCCAGCGTGTAGGCCGTGTCGCCCGCCAGCTCGTAGGTCTTGCCTTCGTGGCCTGGCGTGGTCAGCACAGTGACGGCCGCTGCGGCGTAGTCGGCCCGCGCCGCCGAGGAAATGCGGCCAAGGCCGGCGCTGCCGATCCACGCGCCGCTGGCCAATGCGCCGGGGATCGAGCCCGTCTTGTTCTCGGTGTACCAGCCGTTGCGCAGCAGGGTGTGCGGGATGCCCGAGGCCTTGATCGCGGCTTCGGTGTCGAGGTGCTCGGCGGCCAGGCTCAGCGGCGAGCGGTCGGCGTGGAGCAAGCTGGTGTAAACGAGGTGCTTGACGCCCGCGGCCTTGGCAGCGTCGATGGCGTTGCGGTGCTGGACGGTGCGCTGGCCGACTTCGCTGGAGGAAATCAGCAGCAGGGTGTCGACGCCGGCCATGGCGGCGGCCAGGGTTTCGGGGCGCGAATAGTCGGCTTCGCGCGTGGTCACGCCGAGGCTGGCGGCCTTGGTGGGCGAGCGGACGAGGGCGACCAGTTCGTGGGAGGTCTGCAGGGCCTGCAGTTGACTGGTGACGAGGCGGCCGAGCTGGCCGGTGGCGCCGGTGATGGCAATGCGCATGATGTAGGTGCTCTCTTGTGTTGAAGACGTTCCCACTGTAGGATTTAAGCTAACTTTTAGTAAGTACATACATGGGTGTAAGTGCCAAGAAGATTGCCAAACCCGCGCAAGCTACCTTGTCCGCCCGCGTTCGGCGTGGCGATCTGCTGGCCAACGACTGCCCCTCGCGCGACGTGCTCAAGCACGTCACCAGCCGCTGGGGCGTACTGGTGCTGATGGTGCTGGAGATGAAGCCGCATCGCTTTGCCGAACTGCGCCGCGCGGTGCAGGGTGTCAGCGAGCGCATGCTGGCGCAGACGCTGCAGTGGCTCGAGGGCGACGGCCTGGTGCAACGCATCGTCCATGACGTGGTGCCGCCGCATGTCGAATACCGGCTGACGCCGCTGGGCCGCGAGGGCGCCAAGCGGGTGCGCGGTCTGGCCGACTGGATCGAAGGCAATCTGTACCAGGTGCAGGCCTTCCAGGCAGAGCGCGAGGATGCGCAAAGCGAACAGCGCGCTGTGCAGGGCCGGGCTCAGGTTCACCGCTTGCGTTAACCGTCAGGGCATGAACCGGAATGAACCCGCCGCCAACAAGGTTGGGCCGCCTGAGTCATCATCGCGGCCATGTCTTCGACCCTGACCGCTTCCCCGTTCCGCACGCCGCTTTCCATCCTCGATCTCTCGCCCATCTGCGAGGGCGGTGACGCCGGCCAATCCTTCCGCAACTCGCTCGCGCTGGCCCAGCATGGCGAGAGCCTGGGCTACTCGCGCTACTGGCTGGCCGAGCACCACGGCATGCCGGGCATCGCCAGCGCGGCCACGTCCACGCTGCTGGCCTTCGTCGGCGCCGGCACGAAAAGCATCCGCATCGGCGCGGGCGGCGTGATGCTGCCCAACCATTCGCCGCTGGTAATCGCTGAGCAATACGGCACGCTGGAGGCGCTGTATCCGGGCCGCATCGACCTGGGCCTGGGCCGCGCGCCGGGTTCGGACGGCGCCACCGCACGCGCCATGCGCCGCGACATGCACGAGAGCGCCGAGCGCTTTCCGCAGGACGTTGTCGAGCTGATGGATTTTATGAGCCGCGAGCCGCGCCAGCAGGTGTTGGCCGTGCCGGGGCAGGGCAGCGAGGTGCCGGTGTGGATCCTGGGCAGCAGCCTGTTCGGCGCCCAGTTGGCCGCGCATCTGGGCCTGCCTTTCGCGTTCGCTTCTCACTTCGCGCCGCAGATGATGATGCAGGCGATCGACATCTACCGCCAGACCTTCAAGCCTTCAGCGAAATTGGATCGGCCCTATGTGATGCTCGGCTTCAACGTGTTCGCCGCGCCCACCGATGCCGAGGCGAGCCTGCGCGCCAGTTCCTGGCAGCAGGCCTTCGTCAACCTGCGCAGCGGCCGGCCTGGGCGCCTGCCGCCGCCCGTGGCCGACTACCGCAAGAGCGTGGGCCCGGCCGAGAACGCGCTGCTCGACAGCGTGCTTTCCTGCGCCGCCGTCGGCGCGCCGCAGACCGTGCGTGCGCAGGTGCAGGCCTTCATCGAACGCACCGGCGCCGATGAGCTGATGATCACCTCGCAGACCTTCGACGCCGCCGCGCGACGCGAGTCGTACAGCCTGCTGGCCTCGGTCATGCGCTGAGCGCAGCCGCTCGGGATTTCCCCGGGATTGATCAAGGCTTGACAGTCTGCGGCGGCCCTTGTCTCCACCATGTCCCACCAGCGGGTTTGTTCCGCTGCACGGAGCAGGAGACAGTCATGAATGCGTGGGATCGCCGGAAAATCCTGGGCCTGGGGCTTGGTACGGGCGCGTTGTTGCTGGGATGGGCTGATGGTTCGGTGGCGAGCAGGACCTGTCCGTGCCCATGAACCACCCCCGCAACGCGGCCATCTTCGCTGCGGTCTGCGACGCCCTGATTCCCGGCCCGTGTGGCACGACGCTGCGCTCGGCCGTTGAGGCCATCGACACGCTCAAGCCGGTGCTGGTGTACGAGGTGGCGCGCCAAGGCTGATCAGACGATGGAAGAATGCGACCATGAGCAGAGCACAGGCCGAGCAGCGCGGCGCCTACCGTCACTTTTCCGACATCAGCACCCGCTGGATGGACAACGATGTCTATGGGCACGTGAACAACGTCGTCTACTACAGCTGGTTTGACACGGCGGTCAACGGCTACCTGATTGAGCGCGGCGTGCTCGACATCGCAGCAGGCGCCACCATCGGCCTGGTGGTCGAGACAGCCTGCAACTACTTTGCTTCCATTGCCTTCCCGGACAAGGTCAGCGCCGGCATCCGCGTGGCGCATCTGGGGCAGTCCAGCGTTCGCTACGAAGTGGGACTGTTCGCCAATGGCGATTCGCTGGCCGCAGCGCAGGGGCATTTCATCCATGTCTACGTGGACCGCGAGACGCGCCGCCCCGTGGCCTTGCCCGCCGAACTGTGCCAGGCGCTTGAGGCGATCCGGGCGCCCTGAGCGGATACGCGATAATTGCCGCGTTTTCCGGCCAAGCCCGCCGCGTACCACGCTGCGGGCTTTGTCATATGTCGAAGGTCATGGTTGGCGCTGCGGACATCCCCGATGGCCGTGCTGCCCTCTTGTCTAGACAATCTGCCGCACTGGCCTTACCGGGCCGCAAACCCTGACTCTGCAATGGCAATCCAACAACTGACCGCACAGCAGACCCGCGACTGGACCCGTGCCCAAAAGGACGAGTGGTGGTTCAAGAACGTGTTCCGCGGCGACATGGCGCAGCTGACCCTGCGCTCCGGCCTGACCGGCTTCCTGCTCGGCTCCGTGCTCTCGGCCACGGGCCTGTACATCGGCGCCAAGACCGGCATCTCCATCGGCGTGGGCCTCACCTCGGTGATCCTGGCGTTTGCGATGTTCCGCATGCTGCACGCGGCCGGCCTGGCCAGCGACTTCACGGTGCTGGAGAACAACTGTACGCAGTCCATCGCCACGGCCGCGGGCTATGTGACACAGCCGCTGATCGCCAGCCTGGCAGCCTACATGCTGGTCAGCGGCAAGATCGTGCCCTGGTGGCAGATCATGATCTGGATGGTCCTGATTGCCACGCTGGGCGTGCTGGTGGCCTTCCCGATGAAGCGGCGCTTCATCAATGAAGACCAGTTGCCTTTCCCCGAAGGCGCGGCCTGCGGCGTGGTGCTGGATTCGCTCTACACCGGTGATGCCGGCGTGGGCATGTACAAGGCGCGGCTGCTGACCAAGGTCGCGCTGCTGGCGGCCACCTACCAGGCCATCGTCGGTGATGGCTGGATGAAGTTGATCCAGTTCAAGATCCTGCGCATGGACCAATGGGCCGGCATGAAGGAGCCCTGGGTCTTCCACGAGCGACTCGACCAGTACTACTACGAGTGGGCCGGCAAGGCCGAGGGCTGGATTCCCAAGCTCCTAGGCACCGATTTCCGCACGCTGGGTCTACGCCTGACGCTGGACGTGGCCATGCTGGGCGTGGGCGGCCTGATGGGCATTGCCGTGGCCACGAGTTGCCTTCTCGGCGCCTTCATCAACTTCGTCATCCTGGCGCCGCTGATGATCCAGGCCGGCGACATCGCGCCGCGCGTGAACGCAGCCGGCGCGCTAATCCCGCTCTCGCGCCCCGAGATCGTCAACCAGTGGTCGCTGTGGTGGGGCGTGGCGATGATGGTGACGGGCTCGATGGTCTCGCTCGCGGCCAAGCCCGAGCTGTTCACCACGGCCTTCAAGTCCATCTTCGGCCGCAAGAAGCAGGCGGTCGAGCCCGGCTCTGACTTGCTCAAGCACGTGGAAGTGCCGCTGTGGATCTCCTACGTCGGCGTGCCCGTGCTGGGCCTGCTGGCGGCCTTTGTGGCGCATGAGTTCTTCGGCGTGCCGATGCTGCTGGCCGTGATCGCGCTGCCGCTGATCTTCCTGCTGACGGTGATCTGCACCAACTCGATGGCGCTGACCTCGTGGACGCCCACCGGCGCGCTCTCCAAGATCACCCAGTTCAGCATGGGCGCACTCGACCACACCAACCCGGCCAGCAATCTGCTGCCCGCCGGCATGACGGCGGAGATCGCCAGCAACGCCGCCAACCTGCTCTCCGACATCAAGCCCGGCTACATGCTGGGCGGCAAGCCGCGCCACCAGGTCATCGGCCACCTGATCGGCGTGGTCTCGGGCACGCTGGCCTGCGTGCCGCTGTTCTTCCTGCTCTTCCTGCCGCCCGATGCCAATGGCGTGCGTTCGGTTTCCACCATGGTGAGCGACCAGTTCGCCATGCCCGCGGCCATCCAGTGGAAGGGCGTGGCCGAGATCATCGCCAAGGGCCTGCATGCGCTGCCCACCTCCGCGTTGATCGCCATGGGCGTGGCCGTGGTAAGCGCCATCGTGATCGAGGTGCTGCGCATCGTCACCAAGGGCCGTTTCGCACTCTCGGCCGTGTCCATCGGCCTGGGCGTGGTGCTGCCGCCCGAATCGACCTTCGCCATGTGGATCGGCGCGCTGTTCTTCTGGATCATGAGCAAGCGCTTCCGCGATGCCAAGGCCTCGATGGGCTACAAGCGCTGGGTCGAAGGCATGGAGCCGATCTGCGCCGGCCTGATCTCGGGCGCCGCGCTGATGGGCATTGGCAACGCCATCCTCAATGTGCTGATCTGATCAGCAGATAATCGCGAGATTGCACTGACCGTAGCTCAACTGGATAGAGCAGCTGCCTTCTAAGCAGCAGGTCGGGGGTTCGAGTCCCTCCGGTCAGGCCATGCATCCCGCCTCGCACGGCTCCTCAGGCTGGATGGGCGTTGTCGAAGGGCACTCCTGGGTATGGCGTATGTCGAGCGGATGAAACGCATCCTGGCAGTGATCCTGCTGGGCTGGTTCTTCCTGCCCTTGTCGCAATGCACGCCGGCGAAGAAGGCGGTGCCGGTTGATCAGGCGGCAGCGCCGATTGCTGAACATGCGCCGATCGCGGAGCCCATCGTCTTCGTGCCCGCCGCTTTCCTGAGCTCCGTGCAGGAAGATTTCACCTCGGCGGCTATTGTCGTGGTCGTGTTTGCCTGGCCGTTGGGCTTCTGGGCCTTGCGTCGCAACGCGAACGCGACAAGAGGCCAGGCGCTGACGATCGACATGGGCGAGCTGCTTTTCTGCGCCCTGACTCTCGGCTATCTCAGCCAGGTCTTCAGGGCATTCAACGAGCTGCGCTTCGGCGGGTTTCTGGTGATCGCGGCCTTGGTCGGGCATCTGGCCTTGTCGCTGTGGACGCTCGCGCAGCACGCGCGCACAAGGGCCCGGAGACTAGCGCAGGGCCGTCAACGCTAGCAGCTGATCCAGGTGCTCCTGCGCGGCGCTTGTATCGGCGCAGCAAGCCCGCTCATAAGCCTGCAAGCTGTGATCCCACTGGCGGCGACGGCGCCAGCCGAGCTGTTCGCGCAGGACGGCCACGTCCTCGGCGGGCAGCTCAACGGCCTCGCAACCCTGCCGACGCAGGCGCTGCAGGCTCACATGCACACGCATGGCCGGCGGGCTGATCTGGCGGCGGCGCAGCTTGGCCTGGTGCAGGCGATGTGCCAGCAGCAGGGCCAGGGTGGCCGCAAGAGCGATGGAAATCGACAGCGACAGCAAGATGGCGAACGGCGGGCGGACCCACCTTGAGCTTGGATGCCGCGAACTTAGCAGCGCCCGGGGCGGAAATGTCTAGCGCCCGCTAGGGTTCTGTGGAGGAATGCACGGAAGGGTTTCCGAAACTGTTACGCTGCGCCCGCGAAGCAACAGGAGGCCGCAATGGCGAGTCTGAATGTCAACGGCGAGCGGCACGACTATTCGGCCGAAGATGACACCCCGCTGCTGTGGGTGCTGCGTGAACAACTGGGCCTGACGGGCACCAAATACGGCTGCGGCATCGCCCAATGCGGCGCCTGCACGGTGCACATCGACGGCGCGGCCACGCGCTCCTGCGTGTACCCGGCGGCGGCGGTTGATGCCAAGGCCAAGATCGTCACCATCGAGGGCCTGTCCAAGGACTGCTCGCACCCCGTGCAGCGCGCCTGGGACGAGCTGGACGTGCCGCAATGCGGCTTCTGCCAGAGCGGCATGATCATGGCCGCCGTGGCCCTGCTCAAGGCCAAGCCAAAACCCACCGACGCCGACATCGACGCGGCCATGACGAACATCTGCCGCTGCGGCACCTACAACCGTGTGCGCGCGGCCATCCATCTGGCGGCGGGGCAGATCGCGCGGCAGGCGATCCCGATCCGCATCGAGAAGGTCGGGGGTGCAGCATGAGCGCCATTCTTTCTTCTTCTTCTTCTTCCACACGTCGTGGCTTCTTGCAGACCGGCGCGGCCACGGCTGGCGGCTTGATGATCGGCATGCATCTGCCCGCACTGGCTGACGGTGCGGACACGACGCCCGAGATCAACGCCTGGGTGGTGATCTCGCCCGACGAAACGGTGACGATCCGCATCGCCCGTTCCGAGATGGGGCAGGGCACGCTGACGGGCCTGGCGCAGTTGGTGGCCGAGGAGCTCGATTGCGATTGGGCGCGCGTGCGCACCGAATACCCGACGCCCGGCCAGAACCTGGCGCGCAAGCGCGTCTGGGGCAGCTTCTCGACGGGCGGCAGCCGCGGCATCCGCGACTCGAACGAATACGTGCGCAAGGGCGGCGCCGCGGCGCGCATGATGCTCGTGCAGGCAGCTGCCCAGGGCTGGCAGGTGAGTGCGGGTGAGTGCAGCGTCAGCGCCGGCGTGATCACGCACAAGCCCAGCGGCAGGCAGACGACCTACGGCAAACAAGCCGCGGCAGCAGCCAAGCTGGACGCACCGACCGACATTGCGCTCAAGGACCCGAAGGACTGGCGCCTGGCCGGCCATCCGCTCAAGCGCCTGGACACGCGGCACAAGCTCGACGGCTCGCAGGTCTATGGCATGGACTTGAAGATGCCGGGCATGCTCAACGCGGCGATCAAGGACTGCCCGGTGTTCGGCGGCAAGGTCAAGAGCTTCGATGCCAGCGCCATTGCCAGCAAGCCGGGCATCAAGAAGGTGCTGCAGGTCGGCGACAGCGCTGTGGCCGTGGTGGCCGATACGTGGTGGCGGGCGAAGAGCGCACTCGAAGCTTTGCCCGTCGAATGGGACGAGGGCCCCAACGCACAGCTGGACAGCGCGAGCATCGCGGCCACGCTCAAGGCCGGCCTGGATGCGAACGACGCCGTCGCCTTCAACACGCGCGGCGACGCGCGCGCGACCCTGGCCGGCGCGGCGCGCACGGTCGAGGCGGTCTATGCCTATCCGTACCAGAACCACGCCTGCATGGAGGTGATGAACGCCACCTGCGTGTGGACGCCCACGCGCTGCGAGGTCTGGACGCCGACCCAGAACGGCGAGGGCGCATTGGCCGCCGCGGCGGAAGCCTCGGGCCTGGCCGCGGAGCAGTGCGAGGTCTACAAGCTGCACCTGGGCGGTGGCTTCGGCCGACGCGGCGCGGTGCATGACTGGGTACACCAGGTGGTGAAGATCGCCAAGGCCATGCCGGGTGTGCCGATCAAGCTCTTGTGGAGCCGCGAGGAGGACATGCGGCATGGCCGCTACCACCCGGTCACGCAGTGCAAGCTTAAGGCCGGGCTCGATGCCAAGGGACGCCTCACGGCCCTGCACATGCGCATCTCGGGCCAGTCCATCATTGCGGACATCTTCCCGCAGGCGATCAAGAACGGGCTCGATGCCGCCGTGTTCCAGGGCCTCAACCCGAGCGGTCCGGAGGGCACCTTTGGCTACGGTGTCGAGAACCTGCTGATCGACCACGCCATGCGCAACCCGCCGGTGCCGCCGGGCTTCTGGCGCGGCGTGAACTTGAACCAGAACGCGATCTACCAGGAGTGCTTCATCGACGAGGTGGCCCACGCCGCCAAGCGCGATCCGCTCGAGTTTCGCCGTGAGCTGCTGGCCGGCGCGCCCAAGCAGTTGGCCGTGCTCAACGCCGTGGCCGAGCGTGCCGGCTGGGGCAGGCCCGCGCCCAAGGGCCGCTATCGCGGGCTGGCCTGCATCATGGGCTTCGGCAGTTATGTGGCGGCCTGCGCCGAGGTGTCGGTGAGCGCGGCCGGCGAGCTGAAGATACACCGCATCGTGGCGGCCACCGACCCGGGCCATGCAGTCAATCCGCAGCAGATCCAGGCGCAGGTGGAGGGTAGCTTCGTCTACGGCCTGTCGGCCGCGCTATACGGCGAATGCACGCTCAAGAACGGGCGCATCGAGCAGAGCAACTTCAACGACTACCCGGTCATGCATATGGAGCAGATGCCGGCGGTGGAGGCCATCGTCATGCCCTCGGGCGGCTTCTGGGGCGGCGTGGGCGAGCCGACGATTTCCGTGGCGGCACCGGCGGTGCTCAATGCGGTGTTTGCGGCCACGGGACAGCGGGTGCGAGAGCTGCCGTTGTCCAAGACCAAGCTCAAGGGCCGAGCCTGAGTCGAAAGTGGCTATGCGCTGGCTCCTGCTGCTGACGATGATGTTCAGTGGGGTCGCTTGCGCGCAGGGTGATGCCGCACGGGGCCGCGCCATCGTCGCCAGCCGCCAGCAAGGCCAATGCCTCTTGTGCCACAGCGCGCCGATTGCCGAGCAGCGCCTGCAGGGCAACCTGGCCACCAATCTAGCCGGGGCCGGCGCGCGCTGGACAGCTAACGAGCTGCGTCAGCGCATTGCCGTCGGCCGGCCAGACAGCCTGATGCCCGCTTATGGCCGCGTTGAGGGGCTGGTGAACGTCGGCGAGGCCTGGCGCGGCAAGCCGTTGCTGGAGGCGCAGCAGATCGAGGACGTCGTGGCCTATCTGCAGACACTCCGATGAAGCGGCGCGGCTTTTTTCTGCTCTTGAGCCTGCTGGCGACGCAGGTGCGCGCCAATCGGGCCGAGCTCGATGCCGTGGTGCTGGCTTTTGCTGGCGGTACGCCGCCGAAGCCGGGCCGCGTGCGCATCGAGATCGCACCGCTGGTTGAAAACGGCAACGCGGTACCGGTGGCGGTCAAGGTCGAGAGCCCGATGAACGAGGCCGATCACGTGGTGGAGATCGCGCTGTTCAACGAACTCAACCCGCAGCGCGACGTGGCGCGCTTCAAGCTCACGCCTGCCAATGGCCGCGCCGAGATCGGCACGCGCATCCGGCTCGCCACCAGCCAGCAACTGGTGGCCGTGGCGCGCATGAATGATGGCAGCTGCTGGATGCAGTCAGTGGACGTGGTAGTGACCATCGCGGCCTGCGTGGAGTAGCGAGAGAAGCCATGGCACGTGTGCTCATCCATCTGCCCGAAGCCGCCCATGCCGGCGAGGTGGTGGAGCTGCGCTGCATGATCGCGCACCCGATGGAGACCGGGTACCGCGTCAATAACGAGGGCAAGCCGCTGCCGCGCAACATCCTGCGCAGGCTCAGCGTGGACTACCTTGGGCAGCGCGTGTTCGAGGCGGAGTTCCATCCTGCTGTGGCGGCCAATCCGCTCGTCAGTTTCTGGCTGCGGGCCGAGCGTTCAGGGCCCTTGCGTTTCGAGTGGAGCGGCGACCAGGGCTTTGTTCAGGTTGAAGAACGCCAACTGGTGCTGACGTGAAGCCCTGGCTACTGCTTCTGTGTTGCTGTGCCGCGTTGAGCCACGCCGACGAGCCGCGCCGCTCGGGCTTCGACACCATGAGCCCGGCGCTGCGGGCCATGCAGCGCGACGACGCGAGCAATCCGGCGATGCTGTGGGTGCAAGGCGGGCGAGAGCTGTGGGCGGCGCGCTGTGCTGCGTGCCACGCCGGAAAGGAGATGCTGCGCGGGCTGGCCGCGCGCTATCCGGCGTGGGACGAAGGATTGGCTAAGCCGATCACGCTGCCGCAGCGCATCCAGGCTCATCTGCCTTTGTCTGAAGACGATCTGCTCTCGGTCACCGCCTACATTGGCCTGCAATCGCGCGGGCTGCCGATTGCGCCGCCCGCGGATCGCCGCCTCGATGCCTTTGCGGAGCAGGGCCGCAAGCTGTTCGAGCGCCGCATGGGACAGCTCAACCTGTCCTGCGCGCAATGCCACGACGAGCGCGCCGGCCGGTCCCTGGGCGGGAGCGTGATCCCTCAAGGCCATCCGACCGGCTATCCGCTGTACCGGCTCGAATGGCAGACGCTCGGATCGCTGGAGCGGCGCCTGCGCAACTGCGTGACGGGCGTGCGCGCTGCGCCGTTGACGGCGGACGAAATGACCGATCTGGAGCTCTACCTGACGCGCCGCGCACAAGGCATGGCCATGGACGCACCAGCAGTGCGGCCGTGATGCACTCAGGACTGCGTACGCTGCCGCTCGCCGAACAGCGCCTCGCGCGCCTTGTCGTCCGTCAGCGGCCGGCGCGCGTCGGCCAGCACCTGCACACCGCGCTGCACGGCCGGGCGGCCGGCGATCTCGTCGAACCAGCCGCGCAGGTGCCGGTAGTCGCCCATCTCCACGCCCTGGTTCTTCCACGAGCGCAGCCAGGGGAAGATGGCGATGTCGGCAATGCTGTACTGCTTGCCGGCGATGTAGGTGGAGGCGGCCAGGCGCTTGTCGATCACGCCGTAGATGCGATGGGCCTCGTTCGTGTAGCGCTCGATGGCGTAGTGGATCTTCTCGGGCGCGTAGAGGCGGAAGTGATGGGCCTGGCCGAGCATCGGCCCCACGCTGCCCATCTGGAACATCAGCCATTGCAAGGCCTGGTATTTGCCCGTCACGTCCCCGGGCAGGAAGCGGCCCGTCTTGCCGGCCAGGTAGAGCAGGATGGCGCCCGACTCGAACAGCGAGATCGGCTTGCCCTCAGGTCCCTGCGGATCGACGATGGCCGGTATCTTGTTGTTGGGGCTGATGGCGAGGAAATCGGGCTGGAACTGCGCACCCGTGCCGATGTCCACGGGGATCACCCGATAGGGCAGGCCGCATTCTTCCAACATGATGTGAACCTTGTGGCCGTTGGCGGTGGGCCATGAATACACTTCAATCATTTCCTGCTCCTCGCTTCACCCGAGGAACCATTCTCCCGACTCATGGTATTTAAGCAAGTCAAACACTGGTTCATTGCGCGCGCCAACGCGGCGCGCTGGCGCGCCATCCACGATTGGGCCGAGTCGCGTAAGGCCACGTTCAAGCTTGCCAGAGACGGCAGCGGCTTCGCCATCGAACAGTCCAAGGCCTTGCCCGGCCCGCTGCGCATCGAATGGGGGCCCTCGCAGCGCGCCTACATCCCCGGGCATGAGCTGCGCATGCGTTGCGAGCTCAAGCTGCACAGCGATCTGCAGATGATGGTGCTGTGCCGCGAGCTGATGGACCAGTTGGAGAAGTCCGTCTTCGAGGCCTACACCGACACACTCAAGACCCGTGTGGACACCGACACGCCCGAGGAAATGCGCTGGCTGGTGATGTTCCCCAAGTACGGCGGTTTCCAGTCCAAGCTCGTGCGCCAGCGTTTTGGCGCCCTGGGTGTCAACAAGGACCTGACGGGCTCCTGGATCGAGGGCGAGTTCTCCGAATACCTGGCCCAGGCGAGCCAGGATCTGCTGCCTGCCGGCCACCCCATCGTGGTGATGACGATGCGCGGCAACGTTTACTTGCGCACTTCGATGCCCGAGGCCGAGCTCGACAAGATCGAGGCGCTGGTGAAGGTGCTGGAGTCGGCCTGCCGCGAGGCGCAGCGCGTCAATGCACGGGTGGCCGAAGGCGGCAGCCCCTGGCCGACCACCACCTCGGTGGCCTGGCAGAGCTCGCGGCCGGACGAAGAGCAGCCCGGTCCAGACGCATAGCCAAGTCTCGTTAGCTCCGCTGCGCGAAGGCCCAGCCCAGTTCCGCCATGGGCCGCGCGCCGGCCGCTGTCTCACGTGCCCGCTCGCTCGAAGCCGTGCCGGCCTCCACGCGCTTGGCAATGCCTTGCAGGATGGCGGCGATGCGGAACAGGTTGTAGGCGAGGTAGAAGTTCCAGTCCGCCTCGATGGCCTCCAGATCAACACGCCCGCTGAGTTCGCAGTAACGGCGCAGGTGTTCGCGTTCGGTGGGGATGCCGAGGCTGGCGATATCGGCGCCGCCCAGGCCGCGCGCCGCGCCGGAATTGCGGATGTGCCAGGACATGCAGTGGTAGCTGAAGTCCGCCAGCGGATGGCCGAGCGTGGACAGCTCCCAGTCGAGCACCGCGATCACGCGTGGCTCGGTCGGGTGAAAGACCAGGTTGTCGAGCCGGTAGTCGCCGTGCACGATCGAGACCTGCGCCGGGTCCCTCGCCGAAGCGGGCATGTGCGCGGGCAGCCAGGCCGTCAGCTGATCCATGGCCTCGATTGGCTGAGTGATCGAGGCCTGGTACTGCTTGCTCCAGCGGCCGATCTGGCGCTCGAAGTAGTTGCCGGGCTTGCCATAACTGCCAAGTCCGGCGGCATCGATGTCCACGCTGTGCAGGGCGGCGATCACACGGCTCATCTCGCGGTAGATGGCGCCGCGCTCATCATTGGACATGCCCGGCAGGGTCTGGTCCCAGAGCACGCGGCCCCGCATGAACTCCATGACGTAGAAGGCGCGGCCGATGACGGATTCGTCCTCGCACAGGGCCAGCATGCGCGGCACCGGCACCTCGCTGCCGGCCAGCGCGCGCATGACGGTGAACTCGCGCTCGATGGCGTGGGCCGAGGGCAGCAGCTTGGCCACCGGGCCGGGCTTGGCCCGCATCACGTATTCAGCCTGCGGCGTGATCAGCTTGTAGGTTGGGTTGGATTGGCCGCCCTTGAACTGCTCGATGGCGAGCGGCCCGGCATAACCCTCGACATGGGCTGACAGCCAGTTCGAGAGTGCTTCGGTGTCGAGGCTGCCGCTGGGCGCGCGGGTGCCGGTGAATTGGTCGTCCATAGGGTCCTTGCTTTACTTCTCGGCAGCCTGCATCAGCAGGTCTCTGTCCAGCACCACCAGCCGCGTGGGCTCCACGCGTACCGCGCCTTCGCGCTCCAGGCTCTTGAGCTCCTGGTTGACGCGCTGGCGCGAGGCGCCCAGCAACTGGGCAATGTCTTCCTGCGCGAGCTGCAGGCCGATGCGGACCTCGCCGCCTTCGGGCACGCCGTAGGCGCGAGCGAGCACCAGGATCTGCTTGGCCAGGCGCGAGGCGAGGGGGCGCGTGTTGAGGTCTTCGATGGTGTCGAACATCAGGCGCAGGCGGCGGCAGTTCAGGCGCAGCAGGGCTTCGTAGAGCTCAGTGTGGCGCGAGAGCAGTTCGCGGAAATCGGGCTTGCGCACCACCAGCAAGGTGGTCTCGCCGTGCGCCTGCGCATCGTGCGTGCGCGGCAGGCCGTCGAAGAGCGAGATGTCGCCGAACCAGACGCCCGGCTCCACATAGGTCAGCGCGATCTGCTTGCCCGACAGCGAGACCGAACTCACGCGCACGGCGCCGCGGGCCACGCCACACCATTCTGAAGCGGCCTCGCCGCGGTGGCTCAACAAGGCACCGTCGGCAACGCGGCGAACGATGGCGCGCTCAAGGATGTCCGCACGCAAGCTCTCGGACAGCTTGGCAAACCAGGAGCCCGCTTCGATGCGGCTGCGTTCGGCGGCCGTGAGCGTCAGTTCTAGCATTCGTTGATGGCGGTGTGTTGAGGCGGTGCCATTGTCCATGAAGCCCACAGCACCGACGCTGCTGGCATGGATGCAACAGGCCCGCGACTATGCGCTGAGATAGGCGCTTACTCGGGTCAGCGATGCAGGGTGGGCGTGCTAGAGTCAGTAACAGAATACTTACACGCCAACCCGGCATGGACCGAGACTCACGCGATCTGACTAACAGCCCGAGTCCCCTTCGCCACAACGCCGTGCTCCTTGGCGTCGTAGGCATGCTGGCGGCATTGCCCGGCACCTCGGTGCAGGCTTTGGGCGTGAGCGCTCCGCAAACGCGCTCGGCGCTGGGGCAGCCGCTGGAGCTGCTGTTCCCGGTCAGCCTGGGATCCAACGAAACATTGGCCGTCGAGTGCGTGCATGCCGAAGTCATGGCCGGCGATGCGCGCGTGCCGCCTTCGCTGATCACCATCCGCCTCGAAGGCAGCACCGAAGCGAATGTGCAGGCCGTGCGCCTGCAGAGCGTCACGCAGATCAACGAGCCGATCGTCTCGGTCACGCTGGCGCTGGGTTGCCCTGCGCGCGTGACGCGGCAGTACGTGGCCCTCATCGACCCGCCCAGTTCGGTGGCGATGGCCAGCGCCTTGCCGCCGGTCGATCTGCCGCCGAGTGAAGAGGTGCGCTCGCAGAACTACTCGCCGGCCCTGAAGGCCGCCCTGGCCGCATCGGAGAGCAAACCCGAGATGCTGCTTGCGCAGGTGCCGGCAAGCGCTGCGTCGGCAGCCGCCGTGCCGGCGTCTTCGGCCAAGCCCGGGCTGCGTGCTCCTCGCGTGCTTGCGGCTGCGGCGGCGCCAGAAGCTGCTGCATCTGCGCCGCACAAGCCGCGCAAGCGCCCGGCAAAGCCGCAGGAGGCGGCCACCACGGCATTGGCAGACGCCCATGGCGGCAAGCCGGCGAAGAAGCCCGAGGTTTCGCGCCTGAAGCTGGATGCGCCGGAGCCGGTCGAAGTGCCGGCACCCAAGGTGGCAGCAGCTTCGGCGGCCTCGGAGGCGGCATCGGCTGCCGAAGCGGTGGCCGGCGCCAGCGCCCCGGCTTCTGACGCCACGCTGGATCGGCTGGCGGCGATGGAGCTGCGTATCAGCCAGGTGCAGCGCGAGAACCAGGAACAGCAGCGCAGGCTGCTTCAGTTGCAGGCCGAGCTCAATGCCGCTCAGTCACAGCGTTATCAGAATCCCCTGGTCTGGGCCCTGGGTCTGCTGGTGCTGGGCTTGGGCGGCCTGAGCGCCTATCTGTGGCGAAGCCGAAAGACGGCCGAAGAAGGGTGGTGGCAAGCCAGCCAGGCCCCCGTCGCTGCGGCGCCGGGCGCGCCCGCCGCCGCGGCCAAGCCGGCGCTTGCGCCTGACTCGGAACTTGACCGCGGAGGTGCCAGCGGCCTGGGCGACTTCATGAGTGCGGGCAGCACGCTGCCCATGCCCATCGGCGGCGACGACATGACCGAGCCGCTGCCGCTGCTGGCCGATCCCGTCTCCAGGCTGGGAGGGCTTGACGAGCATGGCTCCGGCGACGCGGCGACCATGCCCGCCGCCCTCACGCTCGAGCGCCCGCCCTCCGTGCTCGACCCCACTGCGCCGGTGACGGTGGAAGAGTTGATCGACATGCAGCAGCAGGTCGACTTCTTCCTCGTGCTCGGCCAGGCCGATGCGGCGATCGACCTGCTGCAGGCGCGGATCAGCACCGGCGCCTCCAGTGCCTTGCCCTATCTGAAGCTGATGGAGATCTATCAGTCGCAGGGCGATGCCACGGCGTTTGCCGAGATCAGTGAGCGCTTCTCCGCCCGCTTCAATGCCGTGCCGCCGGTCTGGGGCGGGGACATGAACGAAGGCCGCCTGCTGGAGGACTATGGATCGATCCTGACCAGCGTGCAGAACGTCTGGTCGGATGCCGCGGTCAGCATGGCGCTGCTGCAGAACCTGCTCACCTTCGGGCCGGATGATGACGAGCTGCGTGGCTTCGACCTGCCGGCCTATCGCGATCTGCTGATGCTCTACAGCGTGGCCCGCGATCTTTCCGAGCACGATGTGCGGGGCGACCAGATCGACCTGTTCCTGCCGCTGGATTCAAGCGGCAAGGACGCGTCCACCGACATGATGGCGACCATGGCCTGGGAGCGCAGCCCGGATGCATCGGCGACGCCTATCCATACCGAGGTGGACCTGGACATCTCGCTGCAGGATACGGAGCCCGCCCCACTCACCGAACCCGCGCCGCTGGATTTCAGGCCGACCAAGCCCAAGGGCTTCGACGACGGCAGCCCCTGAGCGTTGCCTTAGCCTTAGAGCTTCTTCAGGTGCGAGAGCGCCTGCTTGAGCGTATTGTCTTTCTTGGCAAAGCAAAAGCGCACGATGCGCTGCGCGTTGCCGCCCGCATAGAAGGCCGAGAGCGGGATCGCCGCCACGCCGTGCTCGATGGTCAGCCACTGGCAGAACTCAAGGCCAGGCAACTGGCTCACCGCGCTGTAGTCCACGCACTGGAAGTAGCTGCCTTCGCAGGGCAGCAGCTTGAGCTTGGAGGAAGCCAGGCCGTGGCGGAAGAGGTCGCGCTTCTTTTGATAGAAGGCGGGTAGTTCCATCACCGGCCGGTAGTCGGCCATGTAGGTGGCCAGGCCATGCTGCATCGGCGTGTTGACCGAGAACACATTGAACTGGTGCACCTTGCGGAACTCGGCCATCAGCGCGGCCGGGGCAGCGACGTAGCCGACCTTCCAGCCCGTCACGTGGTAGGTCTTGCCGAAGCTTGAGACCACGAAGCTGCGCTCGGCCAGGTCAGCGTGGCGGGCCACGCTGGGGTGGCCGGCGCCGTCGAAGACCATGTGCTCGTAGACCTCGTCGCTGATCACCAGCACCTCGGTGCCGTCGAGCAGCAGGGCGAGCTGGCGCATCTCGGCCGGCGTCCAGACCGTGCCGGTCGGGTTGTGTGGCGTGTTGATGACGATGGCGCGTGTCTTGGGTGTCAGTGCCTGCTTGATGGCGGCGAAGTCGGGCCGGAAACTGCCCGGCGTGAGCGGCACCCGCACGACCGTGCCGCCCGCCACCTCGATATTGGGCGCATAGCTGTCGTAGCAGGGCTCCAGCACGATGACTTCATCGCCGGGATGGACGATGGCCAGCAGGGCCGTGAAGATGGCTTGCGTGGCGCCGGCGGTGACGGTGATCTCGGTGTCGGCGTTGTAGCGATGGCCGTAGATCATCGCGATCTTGGCTACGATGGCGTCGCGCAGGGGCTTGGCGCCCGCCATCGGCGCGTATTGGTTGTGCCCGGCGCGCATGGCCTGGCCAACGGCGTCGCGCAGCGTGGGGTCGCAAGCGAAGTCCGGGAAACCCTGGCCCAGGTTGACGGCGCCATGCTGCTCGGCCAGAGCGGACATGGTGCTGAAGATCGTCGTGCCCACCTGCGGGAGGCGGCTTTGCAAGCGGTGTTTCAAAGGAGTCATAGGCCGAAGTCTGTGGCTTCGCCGCTCATGGCGCGCTCAAGCAGCTTGCGATTGAGGCGGTCCGAGAGCAGCTCCGCAAAGCTGTACACATAGTTTCGCAGGTAGGCGCCGCGCTTGAAGGCGATGCGCGTGACGTTCTGTCCGAACAGGTGGCCCAGCGGCTTGGAGGCCAGGTCAGAGCCCGGGCCTTCCTCGCGCATCGCCATCTCGGCCACGATCCCCAAGCCCATGCCGAGCTTGACGTAAGTCTTGATGACGTCCGAGTCGATCGCCTCGAGCACGATATTGGGCTGCAGATGGCGGGCCGCGAAGGCACGGTCGATGCGGGTGCGGCCGGTGAAGCTCGGGTGGTAGGTGACGATGGGTTCGGCGGCGAGCTGCTCCAGGCTGATGCGCTCGGCCTGCGCCAACGGGTGGCTGCTCGGCACCACCAGCACATGCTGCCATTCGTAGCAGGGCAGCGTGACGAGCTCCTCGATTTGCGCCAGCGATTCGGTGGCTAGGCCCACGTCGGCGCTGTCGTCCAGCAGCATGCGCACCACCTGGTCGGGGTTGCCCTGGTGCAGGCTCACGCGCACGTTCGGCAACTGCTTGCGCAGCTGCGCCACCGGCCCCGGCAGCACATAGCGCGCCTGGGTGTGGGTGGTGGCGATGGAGAGCGTGCCGCTGTCCTGCTTGGAGTATTCCTCGCCGATGCGCTTGAGGTTGGCCACCTCGCGCATGATGATCTCGATGGCCGCCAGCACCTGCTGGCCCGGCTCGGTGATGCGGCGCAGGCGCTTGCCGTGGCGGCTGAAGATGTCGATGCCGAGCTCTTCTTCGAGCTCCAGGATGGCCTTGGACACGCCCGGCTGCGAGGTGAACAGCGCCTTGGCCGTCTCGGTCAGGTTGAGGTTGCGGCGGGCCGCTTCTTGCACGAAGCGGAACTGGTGCAGGTTCATTCGGCTCCCAATGTTTGCAAGGCGGCGTCGGCCATGGCCTCGGTGACGATGGCGTGGTCGCCGATGGTACTGTGCAGCTGCCAGCGGATGCGCTCGCCGTACTGGGCTTGCAGGCTTTCGATCAGGGCGGGCACGTCCTTGCGCACATGGCCGCCGGTGCCGAGGAACAGCGGCACGATGTGCACGGTGGTGCAGCCCGCGGCGGCCAGGAATTGCGCAGCCTCGGCCATGCTGGGCGACATGAATTCGAGATAGGCCAGCACCAGCGGCGTCTGCGGCCTGCGCGCCCCGATGCGTTGCGCCACCGCTTCAAAAGACCGTGCCCAGGCCGGGTCGCGGGCGCCATGGGCGAAGAGCAGCAAACCTTCCATCTCAGCGGAACCTCACCAGCCAGGCGAAGGCGGCGAGAGACAGCGCCATGTAGACGAGGCTGGGCGTGGCCGCCACCGCCCAGGGCGTCCAGCCCTTGAGCAGGCCCAGGTGCCCGGCCACCTTGTTGAGCAGCACGAAGCTCGATCCCAGCATGATGCCGCCAAAGACCTTGAGGCTCAGCCCACCGGCACGCGCATGCAGGTAGGCGAAGGGCAGGGCCAAGGCGATCATCACGAAGCAGGCAAATGGGTAGATGGCCTTACCCCAGAACTGGATGCTGTAGGCCTGGGCCGACTGCTCCTGCGAGGACAGATGCTGCGTGTAGCGGTAAAGCTCCAGCGTGGACATCGACCAGGGCGGCAGCACGGCTGCGGCGACGACGCCGGCGTGCAGCGTGCTCTGCCAGTCCATGGTCGGCAAATCCTCGTCATGGACCAGCACTTCCTTGGCCGTGCCGCCGCTGGCTGGCAGTGGCAGCCAGTCGGTCTTGCGTACGTCGGAGAGCTTCCACAGGCCCGCGCGATCCACGCTGGCCTGCTTGGCCTGGATGCGCGAGAGCAGCACACCATGCGTATCGAACTCGAAGATCAGCACATCCTGCAGATAGCCCGAGGTGGTGGCGCGGCCGACGTTGACAGAGAAGTTGAGCTCCTGGCCGTCGACCATGCGGTGGTCCTTGAGCCAGGCGCCCTTGCGCGCCGAGGCCTTGTCGCCGATGAAGCCGGCGCGCACACTGTCGCTCTGACGGTCCAGCCAGGGCGCGACGAAATCACCGACGGTGAAGGTCAGCACGGCAAACACGGCCGCCAGGCTGGCCAGCAAGGACAGTGCGCGGCCGGGGCCCAGGCCACCGGTGCGCAGGATGGTGTATTCGCTCGACTGCGCCATCCGAGCCAGCGAGAAGATCGAGCCGATCAGCACCGCGCTGGGGAAGAGCTCGTAGAAGTGGTCGGGAACCTCCATCAGCGCCATCAGCGCGGCCGGCGCAGCCCCCACGCCGGCGCGGCCCATGCGGTCGATCTCGTCCACGAAATCGAAGAAGTAGAACAGCGACAAAAAGGCCAGGGTGACGAAGAACACCGAGCCGATGATGTCGCGGTAGAGCAGGCGGCGGACCGTCCTCATCGGGAAACCCCCTTGCTTCGCACTGCGGTGCGAGCTCGCTTCGGAGCAGCCGAGCGCCGGCTCATGCGCTCACCATCCTGATCTTGCGCATGCCCAGGCTGATGCGGTTATCGCGCCACCAGAGCAGCGCAAGCGCCAGCATCAGCGTGCCGCCATGGATGACGACCAGTGCCTGGCCCAGGCTCATGCGGCCATGCCCAACCCAGGATTGCGTGAGGCTGATCATGTTGAAGTAGATGACGAAACTCAACAGTGCGAAGAGTAGGTTCCAGTTGCTGGGCCGACGCGGGTTGCTCTGCGCCAGGCCCACGCCCAGCAGCACCATGTTGACGGCGCTCAGCACCATGCCCAGGCGCCAGGCCAGCTCGCCCTGGTTCAGCGGCGAAGGATTCTGCAGGAGGTCCAGCGTGGACAGCGCCTTGGGTGGCAGATTGCCGGCCGAACGCAGCACCTGGCTGTCGGCCTGGACCTCGTAGCGGTCGAAGCGTGAGAGCGACTTGGTGTGATCCTCGGCGTTTTCCTCGTTGCGCTGACCATGGTTCAGTACCAGGAAACGGTTGTCGCCGCGGACCTCGATATGGCCCTGCGCGGAGGTGGTCACGGCCTCGGTCTTGTTCGTGCGCGAGAGGATGAAGACGTTGCGCCCGGTGGCGCCGTCGGCGCTGTCACGCTCGATGAAGAACACGCGGCTGCCGTCTCGCGAGGTCTGGAACTGGCCCGGCGCCACGCGCGAGAGGTCGCCGCGCTTTTCGTAGCGGTCCTTCAGCTGCGCGCTGTTCTCGTTACTCCAGGGCCAGACCAGCAGTTGCAGCACCAGCACGGCCAGCAGGATGGGCCAGCACATGCGCATCACCGGCTTGACGAAGCGCGCCAGCGGCACGCCGCTGGCCAGCCAGATGGTCATTTCCGACTCGCGGTACATGCGGCCCAGGGTGGCCACGATGGCGATGAAGAGCGAGAGCGCCAGCATGGTGGGCAGGTACGCCAGCGAGGCATAGCCCATCAGCAGCAGCACGTCCTGCGGCGCCACATTGCCCCCTGCGGCCTGGCGCAGGGTGCTGATCAGCATCGAGGTCAGCACGATGGTGAGGATCACCACCAGCGTCACGCCGAAGCTCCGGGCCAGCTCTTTTCTTACTGTGGAATCGAATAACATCCGGGCACTTTATCTATTCGTTCGCATTATGGACTTCCGTACTCAATCAGCGTCGCAAGATGCACTCGCCGGCTTCAATGCCGATGCACTTCTGTTGGTGATCGGCGGCACCGCCCTGACGAAAGGTTTCGACGCCAAGCTGGCGGCCCTGGTGCAGGATGCGGTCAAGCTCGGCGATTTCGAGTTCAAGGCCGGCAAGGTGCTGAGCCTGCAACGCGCAGCCGGCGTGAAGGCGCCGCGTGTGGTCCTGGCGGCCAGCGGCGGCACCAGTGTCAAGGCGGCGCGTGCCGGCCTGGTGGCTGCGCTGGGCCAGCTCAAGGGCCGCGGCGCTGCACACGCGGCGGTGGCCTTCGTCGGCTTCGGTCCGATGGACGAAGCGCTGGCCGAGCATTTCGTGCTGGGCGCCAGCGACGCGCTCTACGTTTATCGCCACACCAAGCCCAGCGCCCCGGCCGCCGGCAAGCTGGACAAGCTGACGCTGCTGACCGAGAAGGCCGACCCCTTGGCTGCCAAGGCCGCCAAGGCCGGCATCACGCGCGGCGAGGCCATCGGCTCGGGCATCGAACTGGCCCGCGAGCTGGCCAATCGCCCCGGCAACCACGCGACGCCGACCTTCCTGGGCGAGCAGGTCAAGCTGCTGGGTCGCGAGTACGGCTTTAAGGTCGAGGTGCTGGACAAGAAGGCGGTCGAGAAGCTCGGCATGGGCTCCTTCCTCTCGGTTGCCCAGGGCTCGGACGAGCCGCTGCGCTTCATCGTGGCCCGCTATGACGGCGCGGCCAAGACGCAGGCGCCCGTGGTGCTGGTGGGCAAGGGCATCACCTTCGACTCGGGCGGCATTTCGCTCAAACCGGGCGCCCAGATGGATGAGATGAAGTTCGACATGGGCGGCGCGGCCAGCGTGATCGGTACGCTGCGCGCCGTGGGCGAACTCAAGCCCAAGCTGAACCTGGTGGTGCTGGTGCCGGCCTGCGAGAACATGCCCAGCGGCCATGCCGTCAAGCCGGGCGACGTGGTAACCGCCATGTCGGGCCAGACCATCGAGAACCTCAACACCGACGCCGAAGGCCGCCTGATCCTGTGCGACGCGCTGACCTATGCCGAGCGCTTCAAGCCCGCGGTGGTGGTCGATGTGGCCACGCTGACCGGCGCCTGCGTGATCGCGCTGGGCGGCGTGCGCAGCGGCATGTACGCGACGGATGACGAACTGGCGGCTGAGCTCAGCTCGGCTGGCGAGCGCGCGCTCGACCCCTGCTGGCGCATGCCGCTTGACGAGGAGTACGAGGAAGGCCTCAAGAGCAACTTCGCCGACGTGGCGAATGTGGCCGGCCGCGAAGGCGGCTCGGTCACCGCCGCCAAGTTCCTGCAGCGCTTCGCCTCGAAGTACCGCTGGGGCCATCTGGACATCGCCGGCACGGCCTGGAAAGGCGGCGGCGCCAAGGGCGCGACCGGTCGCCCGGTCGGCCTGCTGACGCATTTCGTGCTGGCGCAGGTCGGCAAGCGCTGAGTGTTGTCTATGGAGGTCAGCTTCTATACCGGGGTGCCGGAGCGGCTGTCCTACCTGTGCCGGCTGTTGCGCAAGGCGCAGCAGTCGGGCTCGCGCATCGGCGTGGTCGGTCCGGCGCATCTGCTAGACCGGCTGGATCGCGAGCTCTGGGTCTTCGGGGCGCTGGAGTTCGTGCCGCATGTGCGGCTGCGCCCCGGGCGCGAGCTGGCACCTCGGCTCGCTGGCACGCCGATTCAGCTGACAGAAGATGCGCTGGCGCTGCCGCACCGGGAGGTGCTGCTCAATATCGGCACGGAGCTGCCCGAGGGTTTTGACGCCTTTCAGCGGGTGCTGGAGGTGGTTTCCAAGGACCCCGAACAGGTGCAGGCGGGCCGGCAGCGGTTCAAGCGCTATGAGCAACTGGGGCATGCACTGAAACACCACGTTGTGGGTTCGTGAGACGGGTCGATTCAAGGCTTTCCCGATAGAGGTGCCCCCCGATTTGGGGTATGGTCAGCCGGGTTGGAGTTCCTGGTGGAACTCACCATCTCACTGGAGGATCTGCATGCAAGTCAAGTTGAAGTTGGTCGTTGCCGCCGCTGCGGCATTGGTGGGGAACCTGGCCATGGCCCAGGACCTGATCGTCAAGATCGGCCATGTGGCGCCGACCAGCGGCAACCAGGCCCATTTGGGCAAGGACAACGAACTCGGTGCCAAGATGGCAATCGAGGAGCTGAACGCCAAGGGCGTGAAGATCGGCGGCAAGACGGCCAAGTTCGTGCTGCTGGCCGAGGACGACGCGGCCGACCCGAAGCAGGGCACGGCTGCCGCGCAAAAACTCGTGGACGAGAAGGTCAACGGCGTGATCGGCCACCTCAACTCGGGCACGACCATTCCGGCGTCCAAGATCTACTCCGATGCCGGCATTCCGCAGATCTCGCCCTCGTCGACCAATCCGGTCTACACGCATCAGGGTTACAAGACGACCTTCCGCGTAGTGGCCAACGACATCCATCTGGGCAGCACGCTGGGCAAGTACGCGGTCAAGGAACTCAGCGGCAAGTCCATTGCCGTGATCGACGACCGCACGGCGTACGGCATGGGCGTGGCCGAGCAGTTCGAGAAGGCCGCCAAGGGCGCGGGCGCTCGCATCGTGGGCCATGAGTTCACCAAGGACAGCGCGACGGACTTCTCGGCCATCCTCACCACCATCAAGGGCAAGAAGCCCGACGTGGTGTTCTTTGGCGGCATGGACGCCGTGGGCGGGCCGATGCTGCGCCAGATGAAGTCCCTGGGCCTGACCGCCAAGTTCATGGGCGGAGACGGCATCTGCACGACGGCGCTGCCTTCCTTGGCATCCGGCACGGCTGCTGACGGGCAGATCATTTGCGCAGAGGCCGGCGGTGTGGAAGGCGCGGCCAAGGCCGGCATGGACAAGTTCAAGGCCGATTTCAAGAAGAAATACGGCGTGGAAGTACAGATTTACGCGCCCTATGTCTACGACGCCGTCAACGTGATGGTGGCCGCCATGGTCAAGGCCGGTTCAGCCGAGCCGGCCAAATACCTGCCGGTTCTGGCCAAGACCGAAGGTTACAAGGGCGTGACCGGGGTGATTTCCTTCGACGAGAACGGGGATATCAAGAATGGCGCATTGACGCTCTATACGTATCGCGGCGGCCAGAAGGAACAGATTGCCGTCGTTCATTGAGCAGATTGTCGTGATTTTTACCTAGCGCCGATCTTCATCGGCGTGTCACCGCCGCCCGTGCATGCTTCACGCATCACGGGCGGCTTTCTTTTATTGCTGTTGTAAATCGCCTGCTCCCATGAACGAAGGGTGGCGGAAGGCGTGGAATTGGGCACGGCATCCCCCCGTTGATGGAATCCCGGAAGATGCGTCTGGGTTCTACTCGCGTCGCGGAGCAGATGAGCCCCTCGATTCAAGCTGTCGTGCCCCTCCAAACGGGGGGCTTTCAAGACGAATCGTGAAAGGCATCATGGCTCGCATTCAAAACCTCTAAGTAGGAACCCATATTCGGGTTCCAAAGAGGTACATGGTTCACGGGGCTCAGCTGTCGGACATGCGGGCCACCCGCTCCCCGCAGAACCAGGAAACGCAGGCACCACGCGTGCATCGGGGAAGAAGATGATTCGGATTTTCAACCACTATCTGCATCGGCAGACGCTGTACCAGGTCTTCTTTGACTTGGGGCTGATCCTGTTCGCTGTCATGGCGGTCGTGCTGAGTCAGGGTGGGCAGGTCGAGCACGTGATTCCGTTCGCTGCCTCGCACGGACTCTCGCTGGCTGGCTGCATGTTCGTGATCAATTCCGCCACCGGCTTTTATCAACACGTGCACAACCGCTCGGTGACCGAGTCCTGCGCCCGTGCGCTGCTGGGCATGATGTTCGGTCTGCCGCTGGCCTACGCCATCTTCAGCTTCCTGCCGGCCGAAGCCGTGCACCGCGACTTGCTGACCCAGGCAGCCATGGTGGCCGTCGCGGCGGTGATGGTGCATCGCGTGTATGCGGCTCATGCAGGCGTTCAGTCGCGCTTGCGCACCCGAATCCTGATTTTCGGTTCCGGCGCTTCTGCCAAGACCGTTGGCGCCACGCTGCGTGCCGCCGATCCGCATGCCCAGATCGTGGGCTACTTTGCTGGTCCCAATGAAGACCAGGCCGAAGTGCCGCGTGAGCAGTTGATCCATCCGCGCGGCACGCTGACCGAAACCGCGCGCGCCCTGGGCGTTGACGAGATCGTGATCGCGCTGACCGAACGCCGTGGCGGCAGCATGCCTCTACGCCAGTTGCTGGATTGCAAACTGCATGGCATTCGCGTGGTGGACATCGCCACCTATTTCGAGAAGACGCTCGCGCAGATCAAGATCAGCCACGTGAATGCGGGCTGGCTGATCTTTGGCGATGGTTTCAATCAAGGTTCGCTGCGTTCGCTGATCAAGCGCGTTTTCGACATTGCATTTGCGACCCTGATCCTGGCCCTGACCTGGCCGGTGATGCTGGTGACGGCATTGCTGATCAAGCTGGAATCGCCGGGCAAGGTGCTGTATCGCCAGGAGCGTGTCGGCCAGGGCGGTGTGCAGTTCGAGGTCATCAAGTTCCGCAGCATGTGCATGGATGCGGAGAAGGATGGCAAGCCGCGCTGGGCTTCGCAGAACGACAGTCGCGTCACGCGCGTGGGCCGTTTCATCCGCAAGGTGCGCATCGACGAACTCCCGCAGCTGTTCAATGTGCTGCGTGGCGACATGAGCCTGGTGGGTCCGCGCCCGGAGCGCCAGTACTTCGTCGATGAATTGATCAGCCAGATCCCTTACTACGCCGTGCGCCACAGCGTGAAGCCGGGCGTGACGGGCTGGGCTCAGGTGCGCTATGAATACGGCTCGACCATCGAAGATTCGGTGGAGAAGCTTCAGTACGACCTGTACTACGTCAAGAACCACACCCTGTTCCTCGATCTGCTGATCATGCTGGAAACAGTGGCCGTGGTACTGACCGGCAAGGGCGCTCGCTGAGCGCGAGGTGCCCGCGGGCCGCTCAGGCCCGCGCGTGAGAGTCGGGCTGGGATTCTCAGGAGTCTCAGCGATTCCGCCGTGTCGGCGGCCGTGTTTGAATACTGCATGTTCAACGGCATCCCCAATCTTGGAGTGATCGGCGATCTGCTCGCCGTTCTGGCTTACGGCTGGCTGGCCGCGCATTTCAGCCTGAGCATTGTCAAGGGCCGCGTGCAAGCACAGCCGACCTCCTTCGCCTATCTGGCGGCGCTCGTGGCTACGGCGGTCTGGGCGTTGATGGCGTGGCAGGCCTCATCGACCCGCGGCGTGAACAGCTACGAACTGCTCTGGGAGCCCGTGGCCAACCATCTGCGCTATGCGCTGCTCTTTGCCTTTCTGCTGGGCCTGCTGCGCCCGAGCCTTGACGCGCCCGGCAGGCTGGATTTCCGTATCTTCGTGACCCTGGCGGCACTATCGGTAGGCGGCGCTCTCGTGATCGTCGTCGGTGCCTTTGCGGGTGTGCATGGCTTCGATCTCTACGGCCGGCCGGCGGCCTTGTGTGCGCTCGCGGAGGCCGTCATCGGCCTTTCGCTGATCGAGCAACTGCTGCGCAATCTGCCCGCCGACAGCCGCTGGAACGCCAAGCCCGTCTGCCTGGGCCTGGGTGCGGTCTTCGTCTTCGATCTTTTCCTGTTCTCGCAGGCCGCGCTGTTTCGCAATTTCGACAGTGATGCGCTGACTATTCGCGCAGCGGTTCACAGCATCGCGGTGCCGCTGCTGTTCCTGTCGGCGCGCCGACGGGCGGATTGGCTGGGCCGTCTGCATGTGTCGCGCGCCGCGGTATTCCAGTCGGCCACGCTGCTTCTGGTCGGCGGCTATCTGCTGCTGGTTTCAGGCCTGGGTTACTACGTGCGCTACAGCGGTGGCGAGTGGGGCAGGGCGCTGCAACTGGCGCTGATGTCCCTGGCGCTACTGGCGCTGGCCTTGCTGGTGCTTTCAGGCGCTGTGCGGTCGCGGCTGCGCATCTACATCAGCAAGAATTTTTTCAACTACCGCTACGACTATCGCGAGGAGTGGCTGCGGTTCACGGCCGTGTTGTCGTCGGGCGGCGGCGCCCCTCAGGAAGTGGGCGAGACGGTGATCCGCGCCATGGCCAACTTGCTGGAATGTTCCGCGGGCTCGCTCTGGCTCAAACGCGCTGGGGAGCTGGTCCAGGCTGCGCGATGGAACCTGCCGTCCACCACGGTGCGTGAGAGCGCTGCATCGGCTTTCAGCGAGTTCCTGCAGCGCAGCGCCTGGGTGATCGACCTGAACGCGGCACGCAAAGGAGCGCCGGACATGGCGCAGGCCTGTGTTCCGGCCTGGCTGCTGGAGGATCAGAGCTATCGACTGGTTGTGCCCTTGCTGGTCGAAAAGGAGCTGACCGGCTTCGTGCTGCTGGGCCGCCCGCGCGCCGTGATGGAAGTCAACTGGGAGGTGCGCGATCTGCTGAAGACAGCAGCCAAGCAGGCCTCGGGTTATTTGGCGCAGATGCAGGCGGCGGAAGCCTTGCTGGAGGCGCGCAAGTTCGAGGCCTTCAACAAGATGTCGGCCTTTGTCGTGCATGACCTCAAGAACATCGTCACACAGTTGTCGCTGATGATGAAGAACGCTCAGCGCTTGCGCGACAACCCCGAGTTCCAGCAGGACATGCTCGATACCGTCGAGAGTTCGCTGGAGAAGATGCGCAAGCTGATGCTGCAATTGCGCGAGGGCGAGAAGCCGCATGGCGTGAGCAGCGGTGTGGACCTTGAGGCCATTGCGCAAAGGCTGGCGCGCGCTGCGGCGGGCAAGGGCCGGACCCTGGAGCTGGAGCTGCAAGCCGGCGTCAGCACGCGCGGGCACGACGAGCGGGTGGAGCGCGTGATCGGCCATGTGGTGCAGAACGCTTTCGACGCCACGGCGCAGGATCGACGTGTTTCGCTGCGTCTGGACCAGACGGGCAGCCAGGCGCGTGTGCAAGTCACGGATCAAGGTTGCGGCATGTCTGAAGAATTCATACAGAATCAGCTCTTCAAACCGTTTCAGACCACAAAGACAAACGGCATGGGCATTGGGGCCTTCGAGAGCTACCAATACCTGCAGGAACTGGGGGGCAAGATCACCGTGGAAAGCAAGCTCAACGAGGGCACGACCGTCACCATTCTGCTGCCGCTGTTCCATGCGATGCCGGCAGCAGAACTCTTGACGGCAGGTGCTCGATGAGTGCTGAAAAACTCCCCCCGCTGCTCATCGTCGAAGATGATCTGGCGCTGCAGAAGCAGCTCAAATGGTCGCTGGATCGTTTCGAGTCGGTGTTGGCTGACGATGTCGCCAGCGCCGTCCTTCAATTCCGCCGCCACGGGCCTGCCGTGGTGACGATGGACCTGGGGCTGCCGCCGGATCAAGATTCGGTGTCGGAGGGTTTCAAGTGCCTGGAAAAGCTCATGGAGCTCGACCCGGCTGTCAAGGTGATCGTGCTGACGGGCCAGAACGACCAGGCGAACGCCCTGCGCGCGATTCGCATGGGGGCCTACGATTTTCTGGCCAAGCCGGTCGATCCCGATGTGCTGGCCTTGACCGTCGAGCGTGCCTACCGCCTCTACGAACTGCAACGTGAGAACCTGCGCTTGCAGACCCTGCAGCAGACCGATGCACTGGGTGGCATGGTCACGCGCGACGCGGGCATGCAGCGCATCTGCCGCACCATCGAGAAGGTGGCTGGCACGGATGCAACCGTGCTCCTGTTGGGGGAGAGCGGCACTGGCAAGGAGTTGCTGGCCCAAGGCCTGCACGATGCCTCCAAGCGCAAAGGCCGCTTCGTCGCCATCAACTGTGCGGCCATCCCCGAGAACCTGCTCGAGACCGAACTCTTCGGGCACGAGAAGGGCGCTTTCACCGGCGCCAACAAGACCACCGTCGGCAAGATCGAGACCGCCCATGGCGGCACGCTGATGCTGGACGAAATCGGCGATCTGCCGATGTCATTGCAGGCCAAGCTGCTGCGCTTTCTGCAGGAGCGTGTGATCGAGCGTGTGGGCGGACGCCAGGAAATTCCCATCGACGTGCGCATCGTCGGCGCGACCCATCAGGACTTGAAGCGGCATATCGCCGAGGGGCGCTTCCGCGAGGACTTGTACTACCGCCTGGCCGAGATCGTGGTGGAGATTCCTCCGCTGCGCCAGCGCGCGGGCGACGCAGTGCTGCTGGCTCACGCTTTTCTGCGTCGCTTTGCGACCGAGCAGCGCCGACGCCCGCTGGGCTTGTCGGAAGATGCCATCCGAGCCATCGAAGCCCATGCATGGCCGGGCAATGTGCGCGAAATGCAGAACCTCATCAAGCGGGCATCCATCATGGCGGATGGCGAGCGTGTCACGGCGGAAGACCTCGGGCTGCACGTGCCGGCGTCTGACCCGGGTGGCGCGGCAACGGACACGCTGGATCTGCGCCGCGTACGCGAGGACGCCGAGCGCCAAGCCGTCATCACGGCGCTGGCACGGGTGGACGGCAATATCGCGAGAGCGTCTGAGCTTCTGGGCGTGAGCCGGCCGACGCTGTACGACCTGATGAATCGATTGCAAATCAAGTGAGGATGTCTCCGATGCACGCTAAGAAATTCCCCGCCAGTATGCGCACAGCCCTGCTGGCCGGTGTTTTGAGCACCCTGCTGGGCGGCTGCTTCAAAGACTCGCCCGAACAACTGGTGACCGATGCCAAGGCCAGCCTGGCCAAGAAAGAGACTCGCAAGGCCGAGATCGAATTGAAGAATGCCTTGCAGGCCAAGCCGGATCTAGGCGAGGCGCGGTACCTGCTGGGCAATCTGCTGCTCGGGCGTGGCGATCTGAGTGGTGCTGCCATCGAGTTCGACAAGGCCAGCAACGCTGGCTACAAGGGCGATGACCTGGTTGCCAAGCAGGCGCAGCTCTTGCTCAGACAGGGGCACGCAGATCAGGTGCTGACCCGGTTCGGGCAGACCCATTTGCAGAGTGCGCCGGATGCCGCGGCGCTGGAGCTGGTGTTGGCAGAGGCCACGTGGCGCGGTGCCGACAAGGCGGCGGCGCGTGCTCATGTGGATGCCGCCCTCAAGCTCGATCCGAGCTCAGCCGCGGCGATGATCATGGATGTGCGCCTCCGCGCTGCCGAGTCCGGCGTGGACGAGGCCTTGGCCAGCATGGACAAGGTGCTGGCCAAGGTGCCGGGCAGCGCCGATGCCTGGCTGCTCAAGGGCAAGCTGCTCGGCTATCGAGCACGTGACAAGCAGGGCGCGGCCGACGCCTATCGCCATGCCATCGCCGCGGACAAGACCAGGGTCGATGGGTACGTCGCGCTGATGTCCCTGCTGATCGCGGAAGGCGACAGCGATGGTTCGAAAAAGGCGCTGGCCGATTTCAAGAAGGCCTTTCCCAAGCACCCCATGCAGATGTTCTTCTCTGCTGGCGATCAGATGCAGTCGGGTGACCTCAAGAGCGCGCGCGAGACCATTTTGCAGGTGCTCAAGGTGGCGCCGGATGATCCGCATGTGCATACCTTGGCGGGCCGGATCGAGCTGGCGCGGGGTAACGCGCTTGAGGCAGAGAGGCATTTTGAGCAGGCCGCGATGGCGACGCCTGAAGCACCTGATGCCAAGATCATGCTGGCGACTGCCGAACTGGCACTCGGTTCGCTCGACAAGGCGCAGAAGACCATCGAGCCGCTGCTTGTCGCTACGCCGCCCAATATCGACGCCCTGAATCTGGCTGGCGAGATCAAGCTGTACCAGCGCGATCCCGCCTGGGCCGAGCGCTTCTATGCGCAAGCGGCAGCGGCGCGGCCTACGGATATGCGCAGTCGTCTGGCCTTGGCGAGTCTTCAATTGGGCAAGCCGGGCCAGCAGGCGCAGGCCATAGAAAAACTGCGCGCCTTGGCAGCCGAGGACAAGGGCATCAAGCCGGATCTGGCGCTGGCCGCCGCTCTCGTGGCGCAGCACGATTTCGAAGGCGCCTTGAAGGCAGTCGACAATCTGGACCGAAAGCAGCCGGGGCTTGCAAATCCGCCTTTCATGCGCGGCTCCATCGAATTGAACCGCGGTGACAAGGTCAAGGCAAGAGCCGATTTCGAAGAGGCAGTCAAGCGAACGCCCAGTTTCCTGCCGGCCGTGAAAGCCTTGGCCTCGCTTGATCTGGCGGACGGCCAACTGCCGGTGGCGATCAAACGCTTTGAAAACCTCGTTGCGGCGGCGCCCAACAATACCGATGCCGTGATGGGTCTCGTCGAGCTCAAGCAACGCGCAGGCGTCAAGCCCGAAGAGCTGAAGAAGATTCTGGGTGACGCTACTCGCGCGAATCCGACCGCGATCGCGCCGCGTGCCGCCCTGGTGCGCATGTATTTGCGGGAGAAGGACAACCGCGCAGCATTGAGCGCCGTGCAGGAGGTCCTGGCCCTGCAGCCTGACAATGTCGAAGCGCTGGAGTTGCAGGCCCAGGTCACCGCAGTGATCGGCGATGCGAACCAGACCTTGACGACCTTGAACAAGATCGTTTCGCTGGTGCCGAATTCGGCAACGCCGCTCATCCATCTGGCCGATTTCCAGTCCTCGCAGAAGGACTGGACGGGTGCTCTGCAATCGCTCAAGCGGGCGCAGGCCGTGCAGCCGGACCAGCCGGACGTCGACATTGCGCTTGTTCGTACCTTGACGTCCGCCGGGCGCTTGGACGAAGCGCGCACGGCGGCGCGCGCGGTGCAGCAGCGCCTGCCCAAGGCGCCGACGGGGTTCCTGCTCGAGGGCGAGGCCGCGATGGCAGCCAAGCAATACCCGCAGGCGGTGACGGCCTTGCGCGCCGGACTGGATCGCGCGCCCAATGGAATGATCGCAATCGCACTGCTGAAGGCCATCAATGCCACGGGCGACAAGGCTGCGGCCGCCGCGTTCGAGACCAGCTGGCTCAAGGCTCATCCCAAGGATGCAGAGTTCATCTACTACCTTGGCGATACCGCGCTGAGCAAGGGAGATCGGACCGAGGCGCTGGCTCGCTACCAGAGCGTGCTTGAGATTCAGCCCGGCAATGCCTTGGCAATGAACAATGTGGCGTGGCTGCTGGCGCGGGACAAACCGCAGGCTGCCCTTGAGATGGCCGAGAAGGTCAACAAGAGCTTCCCGAACCAGCCGGCCTATATGGACACGATGGCGGAAGTGCTGGCCGCCAACGGCAAGCTCGACGCCGCCATCGAGCTTCAGCGCCGAGCCCTCGGGCTTGCGCCTGACTTGTCGCTGCACCGCCTGCATCTTGCCCAATACCTGGTCAAGGCCGGCAAGAAGGCAGAGGCGAAAGTGGAACTCGATAAATTGGCAGCCCTTGGCTCCCGTTTCCCGCTGCAGGACGAAGTGAAGAAGCTGCAAGCTGGGCTGTGAGTCGGGCTGTCAATAGATTGCTGACCAGGTCGGCTTGTGCTACTTTTGAACGCCATGTTGCGCTAGCAGCAGGGACGGGGAGGGGCGGATGTCCAAGATGAAACATTCCAGCTTGCGCAAGCGTCTGCATGTGCGCCTCAGGCAAGCATTCGGGATGCTTCCAACGTCGGTGAAATTTTCTCTGTACCGACGGATGGCGCAATGCGACCCCGAGCCGGACAGCCGGCTCGTGCTCAAGATTGCCGAAACGAAGGAAGAGCTGGAAGACTGCTTCCGTATTCTTCATGACGCCTACGTTGGCAGCGGCTTCATGAAGCCGCATCCGTCTGGCATGCGCATCACGCGCTACCACGCCTTGCCGACCACGACGACGCTGTGCGCGAAGTACGATGATCGCGTCGTCGGCACGATATCGATGATTCGCGAAGGCGTCTTCGGCTTCCCCTTGCAGGCGGTGTTTGATCTGGAAAATGTCCGCGCCAAGGGAGGCCTGGTCGCCGAAATCTCGGCGCTCGCCGTGCATCCGGACTTCCGCAAGACGGGCGGGGCCATCCTTTTCCCGCTGATGAAATTCATGCACGAGTACTGCACCGAGTACTTTGACACGCGCCACCTCGTCATCGCGGTGAATCCGGAGAAGATCGAGCTCTACGAAGCACTGCTGTTTTTCGAGCGTTTGCAGGAGAAGGTGGTCGACAAGTACGACTTTGCCAACGGCGCGCCGGCTGTGGGCGCCACGCTGGATCTGAAGACGGCCAATGAGGTTTTCAAGCGCGGCTACAGAGGGCGGCCAGCGCACAAGAATCTCCACAAGTATTTCTTTGCACTGCGCATGGAGAACATCCAGAAGCCGCACCGGCGCTACTTCACGACCAATGATCCGGTCATGACGCCTGCATTGCTGGACCATTTCTTCAACAAGTGCAGCAATGTTCTCGATGAGCTCGACGACCGCAGCAAATCCCTTCTTTGGTCGATTTACAACCTGGTTGACTACCGCCCGGTGCTGCCCATGCTCAAGGGCGAGGCCGTTGCGGATCACCCCTTGCGTCAGCACCAGCGCTATTCGCTCAAGTGCCCGGCCAATATGCTGGTGCCTATGAACGGATCCGGCCTGAATGAGCAGTTCGCGCTGTCAGTGATCGAGATATCGCTCTCGGGCTTTCAGGCCGCCAGCGGCATCGAACTTGCCGTCGGCGCCGAAGGCGAGGCGGAAATCGAATTGGGGCACGGCGTCGTGTCGCGGGTGCATGTGAAGGTGATGCGGCGCAAGCATACTGATGAAGGCGAGTACTACGGCTTCAAGCTGGATGAGCCTGATGCCGTCTGGCGCCATTGCGTCGCGGCGCTCGAGATGGGACAGACGTCGACGGACCTGTTGCAATGAAGCGGCGCCTTGCCGTCGTGTCCGCACTGACCTTGCTGCTGTGCCAGGTCACGCGGGCGGACGCCGCCACACCTGACCTGCCAGCATTGATTGCTCGCTCTAAGCCCTCGCTTGTGCTGGTGGGGACTTACAGTGAGACTGACAACCCGCGCTTTCAGTTTCGCGGTACGGGCTTTGTGGTTGGCGATGGCCATCTTGCGGCCACGAATGCGCATGTGCTGCCGGACGCCCCCAATGCCGCGTCCGACCTGCAGCGGCAACTGGTGGTGCAGGTTCGAGATGCCGAAGGCCAATGGATTCGCAGGGCTGCCACGGTGGAGACACTGGATCGGGCGCATGATCTGGTGCTCCTGCGCTTCGATGGCCCGGCCGTTCAAACCCTGCCACTTGATCGTGGAGCTTTGGCCGCAGAAGGCACGCCGATTGTCCTGATGGGCTTTCCGCTCGGCGGGGCGCTGGGCTTTTCGGTGGTCACCCACCAAGGCATTGTTTCTTCAGTCGTGCCTATCGCCTTGCCGGCACCCGGTGCAGACGGACTGAATGCGCGTGCCGTGAGGCAACTGCGCGAAGGCGGCTTCCAGATTCTGCAGCTCGACGCCGTCTGCTACCCGGGCAACAGCGGCGGCCCCGTGATCGACACGGATTCGGGGCGTGTTGTCGGCATCGTCAACATGGTGCTCGTCAAGGGCAGCCGCGAAAGCGCGCTGAGCAGCCCGACCGGGATTTCCTACGCCATTCCAATCCAGCACGTGCAAGCCCTGCTTGCTCGATAGTGCCGGCGAAGAGCCCAGCTTCGACTTGGGTGGGGATTTGGCCGACGGGGATCTGCAGGCTGTCGGTTTTCCTTACAGGGTCTGTCGAGGGTGGTGTAGGGGTATATGTAAGTCGTTGAAATAAAAGGAAATGTTTCAGGTGGCACAGAAGCTGCTTCACATCCTGCGTCTACCCTCTTATCTACGGAGAATCGTAATGAAGCGCAATCTTTCTCGACTGGCAGCAGCTGCTGCTCTGGTGGCGATGGGTACGGGAGCCCAGGCGGGTGTGTTGGCCATGGCTGACCTGTCCATCAACAACCTCCTGATCATCAACTCGACCACCGGCACCCCCCTGGGACTTGGCGACCTGACGATTCTCAATGGCGGCGTGCGTTCGGACACGGACTCGGCTACCTTGAATGGTGTCAGCTCCGCCGGAACCGGCAGCGCCGGATCGTCGACGGGTACCGCTGATGCGCCGGCGCAGTGCGTGGGCTGCACTGCGGCCGTGGTGGCTGCATATGGCGGAACTCTTGAGAACAACACGACCTCGCATCTGGGGACGCCGATCGCCGGGGCTAATTACGCATTGGGCGATGCTCTGATTTCCGGCAGCGCGCTGTCGGGTGGTTCGGGCGGCCTGACTCGCGCTGACGCGATGATCTCTGGCCCGACGAATTCGGCCTCTTCGGGCGCCACGATTCTGAATTCGGTGAACGCCAAGGCAGTTTTTACCGCCACTTCGACTGTGACGGCCAATTTCGTCGGCATCTACAGCTCGTTCCTGGCGACCTACATCAGCCCTGACCTGGCAACCGGCATTGGAAGCTCCACGGCCACGGCAGGCTATGGCTTTGCGCTGACGGTGTTCGACAATACGACGCAGACGTATCTGATTCTGGGCAACGGTGCCAATGGCGGCTGGGTTCCGTCTCAGTGGAACAACACGGTGACCAGCGATACGACCGTCGGCGTTCATAACACCAATCTGGAAGTGAACAACGGCAACATCGCCTCCCTCTCTGTGCTGCTGAATGCAGGCGACACCTACACGCTGTCCGTCAATCAGAGCAGCACCGCGCAGGTCCAGTCGATCCCCGAGCCCACGAGCTTGGCCCTGGTCGGTCTGGCTCTGACGGGTCTGGGCTTCATTGGCCGTCGTCGCAACGCCTCGCGTTCCTGATTGATCGGTGAGTCGGGCGGCCAGGAGATGGCTGCCCTCATGGAAAGCCTCGCTTCAACGCGAGGCTTTTTTGTTTTGGGCGCGCCATTTCCATGGGGTGCCTTTTACTCAAATATCTCCCGGGTCGGCGCTATCAGGTCGTTTTCAGGCGGTTTTGTTGGTGCGATTTGTCAAAAATGATGGGGCTGTGCGCGACCAGCGCGCTCATTGCCATCTCGTTGTGGCACTGCGCGGCGCACAAGATCGCGCATACTTCCGGAATGGATAGTGGCCATCAAGGAAATAACGTCACGGGACAGGGGCGGCGCGTCGAGCGGGTCCATCGTCCGGCGAACGTTGCAGAAGTTCAGGACATCGTAAGAAGTGCGCGAGCGCGTGGTGCCGCCCTCTATCCCATATCGACGGGCTTGAACTGGGGATACGGCTCTGCCTCGCCGCCGCGGGACGGCATCGAACTTCTGGATCTCAGCCGTATGAATGCCATCCTCAACGAGGATCGGATTTCAACCGCCCATCCCGTGGCATTGATCCAGCCAGGCGTCACGCAAGGACAGTTGGCGGATTTTCTGGCCCGGCATTGCCCGCAGTTGAGTTTCAATGTGACGGGCTCGGCTCGGGCTACCAGCCTCCTCGGCAACGCCCTGGACCGAGGTGTCGGCTATCTCGGGCCGCGTCATCTCGACCTGTTCGGCCTGGAGGTTGTTACGGGAACCGGAGAGTTGATCTACACCGGGTTTCGACGTCTGGGCGAAGAATCTCCGTTGGCGCATTGCCATCCCGCCGGTTTGGGGCCGATGCTCGACGGCCTCTTTCTGCAGGGCAATTCAGGCATTGTGACGAGCGCATGTTTTCGCCTCCAACCGCGGAGACCTAGGCATGTGGCCGTATCGCTGGTATTGAGGCCGGATGCCAGCTTGGGCCAGCTGATTGAGATCCTGTCGGCGCTCAAGCGTGAGCAGGTATTGACTGGAGTCGTCCATTCTGGAAATCGCCCGCGCGGGCGAGTCAGTCTCATGCACGGCGTGGCGGAATATCTTCAACAGCATTGCGGAATTGATGGTGAGCACCTGGGCCGTATGGCGGAGGAGGTTGCCGCGGCTGTCGCGCCTGGCGAGTGGGTGGCTTTGGGTGGGGTTACGGGCACGCGGCGCCAAGTGCAGGCTGCGCTGCACGAAATTCGACGGCGTACGCGTGCCGTCGCAACTTTGCGTGTGTTTGACGAAGCGCGCCTGAATCTAGGCTATAGCGTGATGCATGCGCTCCGTGCCCTACCTTGGGCTCGCCGCCAGGCTGCTGCCATCAACGCGATCAGGCCCTTGCACGGCTTGGCGCTTGGCCGACCGACCGACGCGGCAATCGACAATTTGCTGTGGCGTTTTGGGCGCACGGACCTGACGGCAGCACGCCTCGACGAGTCCAATTGCGGTCTTATCTTCATCAATCCGGCCCTGCCCATGGACGGTGCCTTTGTTGAAGAAGCCTTGCGTGCGTTCGAAGCGGTGGCTCGTGCCTACGAGCACGTGCTCTACGTCACCGTCAACGTCGAGACTGACAACTCCTTGGTCGCCGTGATCAACCTCCTGTTTGATCGCAGCGACGACGCGGAGCGTGTGCGTGCACAGCGCTGCGCAGACGCGATATATGCGGAGATTCGGCGCCTGGGGCTTGAGGTGTACCGGGCCCGGGTTGACATGATGGACCAGGTTGTTGATCCATCATCGAGCCATTGGCAGGCCGTGGCACGCGTCAAGGCTGCGTTCGATCCTGACGGGGTGATCGCACCGGGCCGCTATTGCCCGTGACAGAGAAATCACAAAGCAGGAAGACGTGTCGTGCGCGCACCGCATGCGTAACCGTAATGATGTGAAGTCCTACCGTACACCTGAACCAAGGGGCTGAACCCCGCATTTTGCGGCTTGCCTTGAGCGATGATGCCGAATGCGTCCAGAGGGCGGCAGGCGTCGCTCGCGCGATGCCCTTATGGCATCATCATCGTTGGTTTGCTAGGGCTCGGCGGATTCTCGCTGGCATGCGTCAATTGAACCGGAGCGGGATAGGCAATGAAAAACGTTATCACTTATCGCATGGCCTCTGTGTGGGGCCTCATGCTGTCCGTATTGCTGGCCGGCTGCGCGGGAACCGGCAAATACCCTGCTGCGCCCCCGTCGACTGCCGCTGGTGACTACAACTACATCGTAGGCGCCGGCGATTCGCTGAACATCAGCGTATGGCGAAATCCCGAGTTGTCGATGGTGGTTCCCGTGCGTCCCGACGGCAAGATTTCCACGCCCTTGATCGATGATTTGGTGGCGCAGGGCAAGAATTCGGTCGAGATTGCGCGCGACATCGAGAAGCAACTGGCCAAATACGTGCGCGACCCGGTTGTGACAGTGATTGTCACCAGCTTTGTCGGCCCCTACAGCGAGCAGATTCGCGTGGTGGGCGAAGCTGCCAAGCCGCAATTCCTGCCCTACAAGCAGAAAATGACTCTGCTTGACGTGATGATCGCCGTGGGTGGCCTGACTGATTTTGCGGCAGGTAATGACGCGACGGTGTTGCGTACGGCCGAAGGCAATGGCAAGCAATATTCCGTTCGTTTGAAGGACCTGCTCAAGCGCGGCGATATTTCCGCCAATATTGAAATGCGACCGGGCGACATCCTGATCATTCCCCAAAGCCTTTTCTAAGCTGTGGCGCGCTTTGCCAGCTTGACCTGAGAGCTCCTTACACATGGATCATGTGATCGCCCAAGCCTTGGCCATTGCCAGGCGGAGTTGGAAGTACCGATGGACCGGCGTCGGCGTAGCATGGCTGGCTGGCTTGATCGGCGCCGTGGTGGTGTTCGCCATCCCGGATCGCTACGAAGCCAGCGCGCGTATCTACGTGGACACGCAATCCATGCTCAAGCCGCTGATGGCCGGCCTGGCGGTGCAGCCCAATGTGGAACAGCAGGTGGGCATGCTCAGCAAGACCCTGATCAGCCGTCCTAATGTCGAGAAGCTGATTCGGATGGCCGACCTGGACCTCAAGAATCAATCCAAGGCGGACCAGGACTCCCTCGTCGACCAGGTCATGCGCAATCTGTCGATCCAGAGCACGGCACGCGACAACCTGTACACCCTGTCCTATCGGGATACCCAGCCCGAGGTGGCCAAGCGGGTTGTGCAGTCGATGGTGTCCGTGTTCGTGGAGTCGGGCCTGGGTGCGCAGAGCAAGGACACAGCCACGGCCACGACCTTCATCAATGAGCAGATCAAGACTTATGAAGCCAAGCTGGAAGACGCCGAAAACCGCCTGAAGGAGTTCCGGCTGCGCAATATTGACAGTATTGCCGGTGACGGCAAGGACAGCGCGGCTCGCATCAGCGAACTCAGTGCTCAGCTGGAACGCGCGCGTCTCGAGTACCGAGAGGCCGTGAACGCACGGGATGCGGCGAAGGCACAGATGGAAGCCCTGCGCACCAGTGCCGCCAGCCCAGCAGGAAGCACGGGCTCCACCAACGTCCTCCAAAGTGTCTTGCAAGAGTCGGCGCAGGAAATCGCGACGCCAGAAATCGATGCACGCCTCACAACGCAGCGCACGAACCTGGACGCGCTTTTGCAGCGCTATACGGAACAGCATCCCGACGTTGTCACCACACGCAAGCTGATCAAGGATTTGGAAGAGCAAAAGCGCAAGGAAGTGGCCGAGATTCGCAAGCGCAACCTTGCGCTGCCGGCTATCGCGGGCGGCAGCAATCCGGCTGCGCAGGAAATTGCGCGTCTGCTGGCCGGTTCTGAGGTCCAGGTCGCGGCCTTGCGCGCGCGGGTCGATGAATACCAGTCGCGTTATGGCCAGGCGCTGGCGGCGTTGAAGACCGCGCCGCAGCTGGAGGCTGAAGCTTCGCAGCTGAACCGGGACTACGCCATCAACAAGAAGAACTATGAGGACCTGGTGGCGCGGCGCGAGTCGGCTTCCATCTCTGGGGATCTGAACGGTGCAGCCGGCATTGCCGATTTCCGCCTGATCGATCCGCCGCGTGCGTCGAACAATCCGGTGGCCCCGAATCGTTTGCTGTTCCTGGCCGGCGTGATGCTGGCATCGCTGCTGGCCGGCCTGTTCGCCGCCTTCGCGGCCAGCCAGTTGCGGCCGGTGTTCCATGACGCGGGCGAATTGCGGACCCGACTCGAACTCCCGATCCTGGGCGTTGTATCGCGCCTGGTGACCGACGCGGACCGGCGCCGAAACCGGATTGATCTTTACCGCTTCGGCGCCGCTTCGGGCAGCCTGGTGGCGCTCTTTGTGCTGGGTCTTTCCGTCATGGCCTTTTTGCAGAATCAGCAGGTGAATTGAGATGAGCAGCCTGATCGAGCAAGCGGCCCGGCGACTTGAACAGTTGCGTCAAGCGGGCGTCGAATTGCCTGGTGACAACATGGTGACGGACGTCGGTGCGGCACGTGTCGTGCCCGATACGTCGGTGGCGCCAGTTGAGGAACCCAAGAGCACCTCCAAGCGGGTGGATCTGGACCTTGAGGCCTTGCTGGCCCAGGGTTTTCTGACGCCGAGCGCCCCGCGCACGCAGATCTCGGACCAGTACCGCGTGATCAAGCGGCCCCTGATCAAGAACGCCATGGGCAAGGGCGCGGCCGTCATCAATCATGCCAACCTGATCATGATCACCAGCGCGCTGGCGGGCGAGGGCAAGAGCTTCACCTCGCTGAACCTCGCGCTGAGCATTGCGGCGGAAATGGACAACACGGTGATGTTGGTCGATGCCGACGTTGCGCGTCCGTCGGTGCTGCGCATGCTGGGCCTGCCGGCCGGGCCGGGCCTGCTGGACGTGCTGCAGGGCTCCGTGGACATGAGCGAAGTGCTGCTGCGCACGAACGTCGACAAGCTGACGCTGCTGCCCAGCGGCACGCCGCAGGCCCGAGCCACCGAGCTTCTGGCCAGCGACGCCATGAGTGCGACGCTCGATGACATGGCGCGCCGCTATCCGGATCGCATCATCATCTTTGATTCGCCGCCGCTGCTGCTGACCACTGAATCTCGCGTTCTGGCTTCGCACATGGGGCAGATCGTCGTGGTTGTGCATGCCGAAAAGACCCCGCAAAGCGCTGTTCAACAGGCGCTGGCGACGATTGAAAGCTGCCCGCTGAAGATGATGCTGCTGAACCAGGCCACGACCTCTTCTTCCGGCGGCTATGGCTACGGCTACCGATATGGCTACGGCTACGGCTACGGATATGCCGATGAAGCAGCCAAGAGCTGAGTCTGCACACCAGCTCTTTCGTGCGAGCCCGCTTGCGGCCGGACGGATCATGCTGAGCCTGCTGTCCTTGGCTTCCGGCGCGGCCCTGGCCCAGGCGGCAAGTCCAGACGTGCCGAGGGGCTTGGTGGTCACGCCTCGCGTCAGTTTGTCCGAGACCTACACGGACAACAACCTGCTCAGCAATACGCAGCGCGATGCCACGATCATCTCGGTGCTTTCGCCGGGTATCTCGATACTTGCCCGGGGTGGCAGCGTGACCGGATCGCTGGACTACTCGGTGAGCGGTATCGCCTATCTCAAGAGCGAGCAGCCGGATCGCCTGCAGCAGAACCTGAACGCGCAGGGCCATGCGGACATCGTGCAGAAGGTCTTCTTCATTGATGCCCTGGCCAGCATTTCGCAGCAGAACGGCTCTGCTGTGGGGCCGCTCTCGACGGATCCCAACCTGGGCAATCAAAACCGTGTGGAAGTGCAGACGCTGTCCATCTCGCCAACACTGCGCGGTCACATCGGCCGGCTGGCTTCGGTCGAACTGCGTGGAACGGTCACCGGGACCAATACGGTGGACTCCGCCATCGGCGACAGCCGGCAACTCAATGGCAGTCTTCGTTTTGACAGCTTGAATGCGGGGCAGTTGCGCGGCTGGGCTGCGCTCACGACAAGCAAGTCCCATTTCACGGCCAATACGGCCGACAGCGAAGACACGCAGGCCACCATGGGGCTGCGTTACCAGCCTGACGTCGATTTCTTCATGACCGTCAACGGCGGGCGCGAGCGCAGCAACTACGAGCACGGTGCCGGGCAGTTCGACACGGCTGCAACCTACGGCGCCTCGTTCTCCTGGACACCTTCGCGGCGGACGAGCGCGAGTCTGGACTGGCAGCATCACAGCTACGGCGACTCGCACAGCCTGCGCTTCGAGCATCGCATGGCGCGCTCGGTCTGGCGCTACAGCGATTCGATGATGATCACCCAGGGCTCGCAACTCAACACGACAAGCCAGGGCAGCTACTACGATCTTTGGTTCCAGCAATATGCCTCGCTGATTCCCAATCCGGTGGATCGAGACGCTTTCGTCCGCAACCTGCTGCTGGGCTACGGCTTGAATCCGAACTCGCAGGTTCTGGTAGGTTTCCTCAGCAACGTCCCCTTGCAGTCTCGCAACCGTCAGGCGGCCATGTCCCTCGAAGGGTTGCGCACGACAGTGATGTTCTCGTTCGGGCAGAGCATCTCGCAACAGGTCGGCAGCAGCGGCCAGGTCGCCGGCGATCTGGCCAACTTCGGTCAGGTCAACCAACGGGTTCTTGCGCTCGACGTCGCACACAAGACCGGGCCGCTGAGCAGCCTCAATTTCAACTACTCGCAGACGCACGGCGGCGGGGTGGGCTTGGCGGCCCTGTCGAATGCAAACACCTTGAACAGTGTCTCGGCGGGTTGGAGTTGGCGCCCGGGACCGCATAATTCGCTCGCGTTGACCGCACGCCATTCACAAGAAGTGGGCAGCAATCCTTACCGCGAAAATGCCCTGATGGCTACCTTCGTGCAGAACTTCTAGGCGGCACGACAAGCATGTATGAATCCTTCTACGGCCTCAGCAGCAAGCCGTTCCAGCTGAGCCCCGATCCGAACTTCTATTTCGGCAGCAAGCAGCATCGCCGCGCCAAGGCCTATCTGGACTACGGCGTGCTGCGCAACGACGGCTTCATCGTCATCACCGGCGAGATCGGTGCCGGCAAGACCACGCTCTTGCGCGGCCTGCTCGACAGCCTCAATCGCAGCAATGTGGTGATCGGCAATCTGGTGACGACCCAGCTCGATGCCGATGACACCTTGCGGATGGTCTGCGCGGCCTTTGGCGTGCGCGTCAAGGAAGTGGCCAAGTCCGAGCTGCTGATGACGCTCGAAGCCTTCCTCGTGAGCCAGACGGCCCTGGGCAAGCGCTGCCTGCTGATCGTCGACGAGGCCCAGAACCTCACCGCGCGGGCGGTCGAAGAACTGCGCATGCTGTCGAACTTCCAGTTCAACAACCAGTCGCTGCTGCAGACCTTTCTGGTCGGCCAGCCCGAGTTCCGCGGCATCCTGCAGAGCGCCGAGATGGAGCAGTTCCGCCAGCGCGTGGCGGCCACCTGCCATATCGGCCCGCTCGATGAAGACGAGACCCGCGCTTATATCGAGCACCGGCTCAAATGCGCGGGTTCGGTAGGCAAGCCCACTTTCGAGCCCGAGGCCTTCATCAGCATCCACAAGGCCAGCGGCGGCATCCCCCGGCGCATCAACACCCTGTGCGACCGCCTGCTGCTGCTGGGCTTCATGGCCGAGCGCACGCAGCTGACCCTGGCCGACGTGCAGGAGGTGCTCAACGATATCGCGCAGGAGTCGACCGTGCCCAAGGGCCCGATCACCCATGTCGATATCGACACCGGCAGCGGCGCCCTGGTGGAGCTGGAGCGGCTGGATGCCACCCGCTTGCGCCTCAATGGCCATGCGGCCGATGGGCTGAGCAGCGAGCTCAGCGCGCTGAGTGAGCGCCAGTACGCTGATCGCCTCGCGCGTCTGGAAGGCAGCCTGCATCGGCTGGAGAACATCAATCTCAAGACCCTAGACCTGCTGCAGAAGCTGATCACTGCGGCCAAGACGGATTGAGAGCGGCGCCATGCTGATGCCGACCCAGCCGCCCGCGCTTCGCAACGCGATGACCATCGACGTGGAAGACTACTTCCAGGTCTCGGCCTTCGCGCCTTACATCGACCGCGCGGATTGGGATGCGCGCGAATGCCGCGTCGAACGCAATGTCGAGGCCATCCTCGCCTTGCTGGCAGAGCAGGGCACCCAGGCCACCTTCTTCACGCTCGGCTGGATTGCCGAGCGCTATCCGCAACTGGTGCGCGCCATCGTCGCCCAAGGCCACGAACTGGCCAGCCATGGCTACGGGCATCAGCGGGCCAGCGATCTTTCGCGCGAGGCTTTTGCGGATGACGTGGGCCGCGCCAAGAAACTGCTGGAAGACATCGGCGGCGTGGCGGTGCAAGGCTATCGCGCGCCCAGCTTCTCCATCGGTACCGGCAATCTCTGGGCCTTCGACGTGCTGCTGGAGGCCGGCTACCGCTACAGCTCCAGCGTCTACCCGATTGCCCACGACCATTACGGAATGCCCGACTCGCCCCGCTTTGCCTACCCGGTACGCGAGGGCCTGCTCGAAGTGCCCGTCACCACGCTGCGCCTGCTCAATCGCAATCTGCCGTCCAGTGGCGGCGGCTATTTCCGCCTGCTCCCATATGCCTTGTCGCGCTGGATGATCCGCCAGGTCAATGCGCGCGATCAGCAGTCGGCGGTGTTCTATTTCCATCCCTGGGAGATCGACCCCGGCCAGCCGCGCGTGGCGGGCATCGACAGCAAGACGCGCTTCCGTCATTACGTCAACATCTCGCGCACCCATGATCGCATCAAGCAATTGCTGGGTGACTTTGCCTGGGGCCGCATGGATCAGATCTTCCTCGGGCGTGGCGCGTCCAGCACCCCCTGATGAAACCTGATCTCGCCATCAAGCGCCTTGGGGCGCATGAAACTGCTGTTGCCCAAGCCTGGGACGCTTTCGTCCAGGCCTGCCCGAGCGCGAGCTTTTTCCATCGAGCGGCATGGCTGGGATTGATCGAGCAGCAGTTCGGCCATCGCGGTTTTTTCCTGTATGCCGAGCGGGAAGGGCAGATCGTCGGTGTCTTGCCGCTGGCCCAGGTCAAGAGCCTGTTGTTCGGCCACGCCCTGGTCAGCCTGCCTTTCGGCGTCTACGGCGGCGTGGCAGCCAGCGATGAAGATGCCGCGGGTGCGCTCGAACAGGAGGCCCAGCGCATCGCCCAAGAGATCGGCGCCGAGCACCTCGAGTTTCGCAACGTGGCCGCGCGCCATGCCGACTGGCCCAGCCAGGATCTCTACGTCACCTTCCGCAAGGAAATCCTTCCCGAGGAAGAGGCCAATATGCTGGCCATCCCCCGCAAGCAGCGAGCCATGGTGCGCAAGGGCATCAAGAACGGCCTAACGGCATGCCTCGACGCCAACGTGGATCGCTTCTTCGCGCTCTACGCCGACAACGTCCACCGCCACGGCACGCCGGCCATGCCCAAGCGCTACTTCGCCGCACTGCTCAAGGCGTTCGGGCCGGATGCCGAGGTGCTGACCGTCTGTGGGCCCGATGGCCGACCGCTTTCGAGCGTGCTGAGCTTCTATTTCCGCGACGAGTGCCTGCCTTACTACGCCGGTGACGACGAGTCGGCCCGCGACCTGGCCGCCAATGATTTCAAGTATTGGGAGCTGATGCGGCGCGCCTGCGCGCGCGGCCTCAAGGTCTTCGACTATGGCCGCAGCAAGCAGGGCACGGGCTCATACGCCTTCAAGAAAAACTGGGGTTTCGAGCCAACACCCTTGCACTACGAGTACTGCCTCTACAAGCGCGAAGGCGTGCCCCAGAACAACCCCAACAATCCCAAGTACCAGCTGCTGATCAAGACCTGGCGCCGCCTGCCCATCGGCGTGGCGAACTGGCTCGGCCCTTTCATCGTGCGCAACCTCGGCTGAACCCATGGCCAATCTGCTCTACGTCGGGCATCGCCTGCCCTATCCGCCCAACAAGGGCGACAAGCTTGGCTCCTATCATTTCCTCACGCATCTGGCGGCCAAGCATCGCATCTACCTGGGCGTCTTTGTGGACGACCCGGACGACTGGCAGCACCTGGACGTGCTGCGCGGCATCTGCGCCGAGGTGCAGGCCGTCCCGCTCGACCCGAGTCGGGCCAAGCTCAAAAGCGCGCAAGGCCTGCTGACCGGCGAGCCGCTGAGCCTGCCGTACTACCGCAGCCGGGCGCTGCATGCCTGGTGCCAGGATCTCGCCAAGCGCGTCAAGCTCGACGCCACGGTGGTGTTCTCCGCGGCCATGGCGCAGTACGCCCAAGCGCTGCCGGACTTGCCTATGCTGGTCAACTTCGCCGACGTCGATTCCGCCAAATGGAGCGAATACGCCAAGACGCACCGCTGGCCCATGTCCTGGGTCTACGGCCGCGAAGGCCGCAAGCTGCTGGCTTACGAGCAGCAGGTGGCGCGCAAGGCGAGTTGCAGCTTCTTCGTCACAGCCAACGAGACGGCGCTGTTCCGGCAGCTTTCACCGGGCTTGAACGCCACGCTGGACGTGCTGGGCAATGGCGTGGATGCCGACCGCTTCTCGCCCGATCCCGGGCGGCCCAGCCCCTATGCGCCGGGCGAGCTGGCGGTGGTGTTCACCGGCGCCATGGACTATTGGCCCAATGTCGATGCCGTCTGCTGGTTTGCCGAGGAGGCTTTGCCGCAGTTGCGTGAGCGCTTCCCAGATCTGCACTTCTACATCGTGGGCCGCAGCCCGACGTCTGCTGTGCAGGCCTTGGCCGCCAAGCCCGGCGTGATCGTCACGGGCACAGTGCCCGATGTGCGGCCGTATCTGCAGCATGCTGCGGCTGCAGTCGCTCCGCTACGCGTGGCGCGGGGCATCCAGAACAAGGTGCTGGAGGCCATGGCCATGGGTCGCCCCGTCGTGGTGGCCCGATCTTGTGCCGAGGTGATCGAGGCTACGGACGGCGCGGAGCTCGTGACCGCCGAAACGGTGCCGGATTACGTGGAACGCCTGAGTGAGCTGCTGCAAGACCCGCAGCGCTCCGAGCAGATCGGTGCCGCCGGGCGCCGCTGCGTGCAGAGCCGCTACAGCTGGGATGCGCATCTGTCTGCTGTCGATCGGCATCTCGACCCCTTGCTTGAAGGGCGCCAGCGCACATGACCGTCCACCTCCCTTCAGCCTGGCGCAGGGCCTTGCCCGGCCTTGTGATCGTCCTCGTCGCGGTGCTGCTGATGTTCGGCCGTACCGGCCTGGCCATGGTGGAGATCTGGGATCGCTCGGGCACTTTCGCACATGCCTTCGTGGTGCCTCCCATTGCCCTGTGGCTGATCTGGCGGCAGCGTGCACAGCTGGCCTTGATGAGCCCGCGGCCCTCGCCGATCTTCCTGCTTCCCGTGGCCCTGGCGGCCTTTGCCTGGCTGTTGGGCGAACTGGTGGCCGTCAACTCGGTCACCCAATTGGCGTTCATCTCGCTGCTGGTGCTGTGCGTGCCCCTGTTGCTGGGCTGGCCGGTGACACGGGTGCTGGCCTTTCCCCTGGCCTTCCTGTTCTTCTGCGTCCCCATCGGGGAATTCATGATGCCGCAGATGATGGAGTGGACGGCGGACTTCACGGTCCTGGCCGTGCGGCTCTCCGGCGTGCCGGTCTATCGCGAGGGCTTGCAGTTCATCATCCCTAGCGGCTCTTGGTCGGTGGTGGAGGCATGCAGCGGCATCCGCTATCTGATCGCCTCGGTGATGGTGGGCACCTTGTTCGCCTACCTCAATTACCGCTCGCTCAAGCGCCGGCTGATCTTCACCGGCGTGGCTTTCGCTCTGCCCTTGGTCGCGAACTGGCTGCGTGCGTACATGATCGTCATGCTCGGCCATCTCTCGGGAAACAAGATTGCGACGGGCGTAGACCACCTGATCTATGGCTGGGTCTTCTTCGGCATCGTGATGTTCCTGCTGTTCATGATCGGCATGCGCTGGGTCGAGCCCGACGCGCCCTTGCGATCGCCGGAAGTCCTGCATGAAGAGCCCGCTGGCCGCGGCGCCATCGCCGTGGCCTTGGTCGCCCTGTTGCTGTTGGCGGCGCCGGGGTTGCTCGAACGGCAACTGCGCGTCACCGATCAAGCCGCCTTGCTGTCGCTGCCTGTCCCCGACCTCACGGTGCAGGGTTGGCAGCCGGCCGCATCGTCCGATGCCGATTTCAAGCCACATTTCGAGCGACCGCGGGCCGAAGCCCGGCTCGCCTACGCCCAGCCCGGCGGGCCAGCGGTGGGTGTCTATGTGGCCTATTACCGCCAGCAAGATTACGAGAGCAAGTTGATCAGCTCCAGCAATGTGCTGGTGCCGGCCACCGACAAGAAGTGGCGGGTGACGAATGCGGGCACGCGTGATCTCGCCATCGGCAGTCAGACCTTGCCCTGGCGCACCGCTCAGTTGAGCTCGGCTGACCTGACCCAGACCCAGGGCGACCGGCAATGGCTGGCCTGGCAGATCTACTGGGTCGGCGGCCGCTGGACCCGCAGCGACACGCTGGCCAAGCTCTACGCCGCCCGGTCGCGCCTGGTGGGTGAGGGCGATGATTCGGCCGTCCTGGTGTTGTATACGGACGCCGCGCAAGGGGGCGAACCGTTGCTGAGGCGCTTCGCTGAAGAGAACTTTGTCCCGATCACCGCGTGGTTGAGTGGGGTTCACCAGGCGCGAGCCGGTGTCGCTCAGGGAAAATGAGCGCAATTCAATTGGGGAGTGTGGACATGACGACGGTCGCGGTAATCGGCTTGGGCTACGTGGGCCTGCCGCTGGTGGTGGAGTTCGGCAAGCAGGTCCGCACCATCGGCTTTGATATCGCTGAGAGCAAGGTGCAGGCCTGCCAGCGCGGCACCGATCCCTCGCGCGAGCTGACCGACGAGCAGGTGCAGGCGGCCAAGCTCGCTGTCTACACCTCGGACGCGGCCATGCTGCGTGAAGCCGACTGCATCATCGTGGCCGTGCCCACGCCGGTGGACAACGCCCATGCGCCGGATTTCCGCCCGCTGATCGGCTCCAGCACCAGCGTCGGCCGCAACCTCAAGAAGGGCGCCGTCGTCATTTACGAGAGCACGGTCTACCCTGGCGCCACGGAAGAAGTCTGCATCCCTATCCTCGAGCGCGAGTCCGGCCTCAAGTGGAAGCAGGATTTCTTCGTCGGCTACAGCCCGGAGCGCATCAACCCGGGCGACAAGGAACACACGCTGACCAAGATCCTCAAGATCGTCTCGGGCGACACGCCGCAGACGCTGGACAAGGTCGCCAAGCTCTACGAGATGATCATCGTGCCGGGCGTGCACCGCGCTTCCAGCATCAAGGCCGCCGAAGCTGCCAAGGTGATCGAGAACACCCAGCGCGACCTCAACATCGCGCTGATGAACGAGCTGGCCATCATCTTCGACAAGATCGGCATCGACACGAACGAGGTGCTCGAAGCGGCCGGCACGAAGTGGAACTTCCTGAAGTTCAAGCCGGGCCTGGTGGGTGGCCACTGCATCGGCGTGGACCCGTACTACCTGACCCACAAGGCAGACATGCTCGGCTACCACCCGCAAGTCATCCTGGCCGGCCGACGCATCAACGACGGCATGGCCAAGTTCGTGGCCGAGCAGACCATCAAGCACATGATTGCTGCCGGCTCCTACATCAAGGGCGCGCGCGTCAACGTGCTGGGCCTGACCTTCAAGGAGAACTGCGGCGACCTGCGCAATTCCAAGGTCATCGACATCATCCATGAGCTGCAAAGCTACGGTGTCGACGTTTTCGTCAGCGACCCGCAGGCCGAGACCGACGAAGCCATGCACGAGTACGGCGTGCGCCTGCTGCCCTTCGAGGAACTGCCTCGCGCTGATGCCATCGTGGCCGCGGTCTCGCACCGCGAATTCATGGCGCTCAGCATGGAAGACATCGGCAAGAAGCTGATCAAGGGCGGCGCCTTCATCGATGTGAAGGCCGCCTTCGACGCGCAAGCCCTGCTGGGTGCCGGCTACAAGCTCTGGCGCCTCTGATCGCGATGGCTGACAAGCGTCCTCTGGTCGTCCACGTGGTGCACCGCTTCGACACGGGTGGGCTGGAGAACGGCGTCGTCAACCTGATCAACCACATGCCCGCCGAAGCCTACCGCCATGCCATCGTGGCGCTGACCGAGGTGACCGACTTCCGCCGCCGCATCCAGCGCGAGGACGTGCAGTTCTTCGCCCTCAACAAGGGGCCCGGGCAGGGCTTCTGGCTGTTCCCGCGCCTGTATCGCCTGTTCCGCGAGCTCAAGCCCGCCATCGTGCACAGCCGCAACCTGGGCGCGCTCGAAGTGCAGCTGCCGGCCTGGGCCGCGGGCGTGCGCGCCCGCGTGCATGGTGAGCATGGCCGCGATGTCGGTGACCTGGACGGGCGCAACCGCACCTACCAGCGCGTGCGCCGCTTCTACCGGCCTTTCGTGAGCCGCTATATCGCGCTGTCCCGCGATCTGGCCGACTACCTGCGCGGTGCCGTGCATGTGCCGGCCGAGCGCATCACCCAGGCCTACAACGGCGTGGACGTGGAGCGTTTTAGCGCACGGCCCCAGATGCCGGACACGGTCCCAGGCTGCCCCTTCGACCCGTCACGGCACTGGATCGTCGGCACCGTCGGCCGCATGGCCGAAGTCAAGGACCAGACCCTGCTGGCTCGCGCCTTCATCGAGGCCTGCCAAGGCGCGCCTGAGCTGCGCGAGCGGCTGCGTCTGGTGATGGTGGGCGAGGGCCCCTTGCGGGCCCAGGCGCAGGCCTTGCTGGACCAGGCAGGCCTGGCCGAGATGGTCTGGCTGCCCGGCGAACGCAGCGACATCCCGGCGGTGATGCAAGGCCTTCATCTCTTTGTGCTGCCTTCGCTGGCGGAGGGCATTTCCAATACCATCCTCGAAGCGATGGCCAGCGGCCTGCCTGTGCTGGCCACGGCGGTGGGCGGCAATGCCGATCTGATCGAAGCGGGCGAGACCGGATTGCTGGTGCCCCCGGGGCAAGCAGCGCCCATGGCCGAAGCCCTGGTGGCCCTGGCCCGTGACCCTGCCCGCGCCGCCACCATGGGGCGTGCCGGCCGTGCGCGGGTCGAGCGGATGTTCAGCATGGCCGCCATGGTGAGGACCTACCAGGGCGTCTACGACCAGTTGCTGGCGCGCGCGACGGCCACGGTCGCCGAAGACCAGATGAAGCAGAAGGGAGCCTGAACCATGTGCGGCATCACCGGCATTTTTGACACGCGGGGCCAGCGCGACATGGATCGCGCCATGCTCCAGCGCATGAACGACTCCCAGGCGCACCGCGGGCCGGATGAAGGCTCGATCTACACGGAACCCGGCCTCGGCTTCGGCCACCGCCGCCTGTCCATCATCGACATCGCCACCGGCCAGCAGCCGCTGTTCAACGCGGACAAGACCGTCGCCATCGTCTTCAACGGCGAGATCTACAACTACCAGAGCCTGATGGCCGAGTTGCAGGGCCTGGGTTACGCCTTCCACACCAAGAGCGACACCGAGGTCATCGTCCACGCCTGGGAGGCCTGGGGCACGGATTGCGTCAAGCGCCTGCGCGGCATGTTCGCCTTCGCGATCTGGGACCGCAACAAGCAGCAGTTCTTCATGGCGCGCGACCGCATGGGCGTCAAGCCCATGTACTACGCGCTGCTCGATGACGGCCAGTTGCTCTTCGGCTCCGAGCTCAAGTCCCTGATGGCCCACCCGGGCCTCAAGCGCGAGGTCGACCCGCAGGCGATGGAAGAGTATTTCGCCCTGGGCTACGTGGCCGAGCCGCGCACCATTTTCCGCCAGGCGAAGAAGCTGCCGCAGGCCAGCACTCTGCTGATCCGCCGCGGCGAGCCCGTCGGCGAGCCGCGCGAGTATTGGGACGTGCGCTTCACACTCGACGCCAAGATCGGCGATGCCGAGGCCTGCGAGGTGCTGACCGAGAAGCTGCGCGAATCGGTGCGCCTGCGCATGATCGCCGAGGTGCCGCTGGGCGCGTTCCTCTCCGGTGGCGTCGATTCCAGCGCTGTGGTGGCGATGATGGCGGGGCAGAGCGGCGAGCCTGTCAACACCTGCTCGATTGCCTTCGACGATCCGGCCTACAACGAGGCGATGTTCGCGCAGCAGGTGGCGGACCGCTACAAGACCAATCACCGCGTGGAGACCGTGCAGAGCGATGACTTCGATCTCATCGACACACTGGCCCGGCTCTATGACGAACCCTATGCCGACAGCTCGGCCATCCCCACCTACCGCGTCTGCCAGCTCGCCCGCAAGCATGTGACAGTGGCGCTTTCGGGCGACGGCGGCGACGAGACCTTCGGCGGCTACCGGCGCTACAAGCTGCATCTGATGGAAGAAAAGATGCGCTCAGCCATGCCGTTAGGCGTGCGCCGCCCCATCTTCGGCGCCCTGGGCCAGCTCTACCCCAAGGCCGACTGGGCGCCGCGCGTGTTCCGCGCCAAGACCACTTTCCAGGCGCTGGCGCGCAACTCGGTGGAGGCCTACTTCCACAGCATGAGCCTGATCCGCGATGCCGACCGCAGCCACCTCTATAGTGACCGCTTCAAGCGCGAACTGGGCGGCTACAACGCGGCCGAGGTGTTTGCGCGCCACGCCGAACGCGCCGGCACCGAAGATCCTCTGGCGCTGATCCAGTACATCGACATGCACACCTACCTGGTGGGCGATATCAACACCAAGGTGGACCGCGCCAGCATGGCCCATTCGCTGGAAGTGCGTGAGCCGCTGATGGACCACGAGATCGTCGAATGGCTGGCCACACTGCCATCCTCCATCAAGATGCGCGGCAGCGAAAGCAAGTTCCTGCTCAAGAAGGCCATGGAGCCGCATCTGCCCAGCGACATCATGTACCGGCCCAAGATGGGCTTTGCCGTGCCGCTGGTGCGCTGGTTCCGCGGCCCGCTGCGCCAGCGCGTGCGGAGTTCGCTGCTGTCCGGCCCACTGGCCGATTCCGGCTGGTTCAACCTGCCGGCCCTGCGCCAGCTGATCGAGCAGCATGAAAGCGGCGCGCGCGATCACAGCACGCCGCTGTGGACCCTGCTGATGTACGACGCCTTCCTGCGCAATGTGATGGGCGAGCAGGCAAGCACGGCGGCTCTGGCTGCCTAGAGCCTGTGAATGGGTCCAAATCTTTGAAAGGTCTGTCGTGAAAATTTCTATCTTCGGTCTCGGCTACGTCGGCGCGGTATCCTGCGCCTGTCTGCCGGAGCTGGGACACGAGGTCATCGGCGTCGATACCAATCCGGCCAAGGTGCGGATGATCAACGACGGCCAGTCGCCCGTGGTGGAGGAGGGTATCAACGAGCTGATCGCCGCGGCCGTGCAGGCGGGCAAGCTGCGTGCCACCGATGACCTGGAGATGGCGATCATGAATTCCGAGGTCTCGCTGATCTCGGTGGCCACGCCGTCCAAGCCCAATTACGAGCCCGACCTCAGCGCCGTCGATGCGGTGATCGAATCCATCGGCCGCGTGCTCGCGCGCAAGCCCGGCGCGCACACCGTCGTGCTGCGCAGCACGGTGGCCCCGGGCACGACGGAAGAGCGCCTCCAGCCGCTGCTGGAGCGCGCCGCCGGCCGCAAGGTGGGTGATCGTCTGTCGCTGGTGTTCAACCCCGAGTTCCTGCGCGAGGGCTCCTCGGTCAAAGACTTCCACCAGCCGCCGCAGACCGTCATCGGCAGCGTGGACCCCGCCGGCTATGAAGTCCTGGAGGCCATGTACCAGGGCTTGCCCGGTGCCTTCGTGCGCACCGACTGCAAGGTGGCCGAGTCGGTCAAGTACCTCTGCAATGTCTTCCACGCGATGAAGATCGTCTTCGCCAATGAGGCAGGCTCGGTGCTCAAGGCCTGTGGGCTCGATGGCCGCGAGGTCATGAAGATCTTCTGCCAGGACAAGCAGCTCAACATCTCGCCCGCCTACCTGCGGCCCGGCTTTGCCTTCGGTGGCTCCTGCCTGCCCAAGGAGGTCAAGGGCTTCCTGACCCTGGCGCGTGACCGCGAAGTGGCCGTGCCCGCGATTGCCGGCCTGCTGGACAGCAACGAGTCGCACGTCAAGACCGCCTACCGGATGATCGCTCGCGAAGGCCGCCGCCGCGTGGCCTTGTTCGGCCTGGCCTTCAAGCCCGGCACCGACGACATGCGCGACTCGCCTCTGGTGGCGCTGGCCGAGCAGCTGATGGGCAAGGGCTTCGAGATGCGCATCTTTGATCGCAACGTCAAGCTGAGCCAGCTGCTGGGCAAGAACAAGGAATTCATCGAGCGCGAGATCCCGCACCTCGACAAGCTGCTGTGCGACACGCCCGAAGCGGCGCTTGCAGACGCCGAGGTGATCGTGGTGGGCCATGCCGACGCCGAGGCGCGCAAGGCCATCGCAGCTCAGGCAATCGGCAAACGCATCGTCGATCTGTCGGGCTATGCGGACCTGCGCTCCTCAGGCGCCGCATACGAAGGCATCTGCTGGTGATGATGGAAAAAAAGCCTCGCCTGGTCTTCGTCTCACCGCTGTTCCTGTTTCCGAACGATGCTGGTGGCAAGATCCGGACGACCAACATACTTCGGCAGCTCAAGGGCGGTTTCTTCGAGATCGTGCTGGTCTGCCCGGCCATGCCGAAACAGCTGGAACGCTGGCGCTCCGAGCTGGAAGGCATCTGCGACGAGCTGGTCACCTGGCTGCCGCGCAAGGCCTTGCCGCGCTGGCGCCGGGCCTTTGATCTGTTCGACGAGTTGCCCGTCAACGTCGTCGCGGACCGCACGCGGGAAGGGCGCGCGGCCGTTGCAGGTGCGCTGGCGCAGGGCCGCGTGGATCTGCTGCTCGTTGACTTCGTGCACGCCGCCGTGCTGATGCCCGAGGACGTGAGCGTGCCCTGCATCTGCTTCACGCACAACGTGGAGGCCGAGATCTTCGGCCGCCACGCGCAGCAGGCCGAGAACCCGCTGATGCGCCGCATCTGGGCCGCGCAGCACCGCAAGATGCTGGCTTTCGAGGCGAAGGCCCTGAAGCGCTTCGACACGGTGATTGCCGTCTCAGAACGCGACGCCAAGCACTTCGGCAAGCAGTACGGCGTGGCCCGTGCCCGGGCGATTCCGACCGGCGTGGACCCTCACTACTACCACTGGCAACAGCCGGGCGAACCGAGCGGGCAGGCCGCGCCGACGGTCGTGTTCACGGGCTCGATGGACTCCGCCGCCAATATCGACGGCGTGTCCTTCTTCCTCAAATCGGTCTGGCCCCTGATCACGCAGGCGAAGCCGCAAGCACGCTTCCTCGTCGTCGGCCGCGCGCCGGCGCCCAGCCTGGTCCAGATGGTGGCCAAGCACCGCAATGTGGAGCTGACCGGCGCCGTCGACGATGTGCGGCCCTATGTGCATGGCGCCCATGCCTTCGTGATCCCGCTGCAGGTGGGCGGTGGCACGCGCATCAAGGCTTTCGAGGGCATGGCCATGGGCTGCCCCGTGGTCTCCACGACGGTGGGCATCGAAGGCCTGGAGGCCGAGCCCGGCCAGCACTATCTGTGCTGTGACGATCCGGCGGATTTCGCCCAGGCCGTGCTGCGCCTGCTCAATGATTCGGCGCTGCGCAACTCGCTGTCGGCCGCGGCGCGAGCGCTTGTCGAAGGACACTTCGGGCAGGAGCGCGTGGGGCGCATCTTCGAGCAGATCTGCGTGGATACGCTGCAGGGCGGGGCGCGGGCATGACGCGCAAGCTTCGCGTGCTGACCTTCTCGACGCTGTACCCCAGCAGCGTGCGGCCGGGCCATGGCATCTTTGTGGAAACGCGGCTGCGCGAGCTGCTGAAATCTGGCGAGGTCGAGTCACGCGTGGTCGCGCCGGTGCCCTGGTTCCCGTCCACGCGCGAGCGCTTTGGCGAGTACGCCCGCATGGCGCGCACGCCGGCGCGTGAGGCGCACAACGGCATCGATGTGCGGCACCCGCGCTACCTGCTGCCGCCCAAGGTCGGCATGACCGTTGCGCCGCTGACGCTGGCCCTCGGTGCCCGGGCTGCGGTGCGGCGCCTGATCGACGAAGGCTTTGATTTCGACGTGATCGACGCCCATTACTACTACCCCGACGGCGTGGCGGCAGCGCTGCTCGCACGCTGGTTTGGCAAGCCTTTCACGGTGACGGCGCGCGGCACCGATCTCAACCTGATCCCCGAGTACCGCCTGCCGCGCCGCATGATGCAGTGGGCCGCCGCGCGCGCCGCCGCGTCCATCGGCGTGTGCGCCGCGCTTGTGGATGTGCTGCGCGGCTGGGGCGTGCCGGAGGAACGTTTGCACGTGCTGCGCAATGGCGTGGACCTGCAGCGGTTCCGCCCGCTGCCGCAGCAGCAATGCCGGGCACGCATCGGCCAGCAAGGCGCGCCGCTGCTGCTCTCGGTGGGCTACCTGATCGAGCGCAAGGGACATCATGTGGCGATCGAGGCCCTGGCCGGGCTTTTGCCGACACGCCCCGGCGCACGGCTGCTCATCGTCGGAACGGGCGTGGAGCTTGAGAACCTGAAGGCGCTGGCCGAACGCCTGGGCGTGGCTGCGCAGGTGTTTTTTGCCGGCGCGCTGCCCAATGCCGAGCTGCTTCACTGGTTCGGCGCCGCCGACATTTCGATCCTGGCGTCCAGCCGCGAAGGCTGGGCCAACGTGCTGCTTGAATCGATGGCCTGCGGCACGCCCGTCGTGGCCACGCGCATCTGGGGCACGCCCGAAGTCGTCGGGCCGGGCAGTGGAGGGCGGCTGGTCGCCGAGCGTTCCGGCAAAGCCTTCGCAACCGAGATCGCCGCCTTGCTGGATGCCGGCGTGGACCGTGCGCAGGTGCGAAGCTACGCGGAACAATTCAGCTGGCAAAGCACCACGGATGCTCAGCTGGCACTTTTTGGCCGTTTGGCCTGAGGGAAGGGGCAAGCGTGCGCGATCTGCTGCTCGGTGGGGTCCTGTTGCTGCTCATGTTCCAGGCGCTGCGACATCCCTGGATCGGCGTGCTGGGCTGGACCTGGATCAGCACCATGAACCCGCACGTCTACAGCTGGCGCTTGAGCACGATGCCCGTGGCCGCCGCGATGGCGGGCGCCACGCTGCTGGGCCTGCTGTTCACGCGTGACAAGCGCAGCTTCTTCGTCACCGCAGAAACCGGGGTGCTGATGCTGTTCATGCTCTGGATGTGCATCACCTTGCCGTTCTCGTTCTATTTCGACGACAGCCTGGATCTGTGGTCGCGGGTCATGAAGATCGACTTCATGATCCTCGTGGCCCTGGTGGTCATCTACAGCCGGCAGCAGCTGATGACGATGATCTGGGTCGTGACGGCCTCGCTCGCCTTCTACGGCGTCAAGGGCGGGCTGTTCACCATCGCCACTGGCGGCAGCTACCGCGTCTGGGGGCCTGACGGCACTTATATCGGCGGCAACAACGAAGTCGCGCTGGCCCTGGTCATCGTGATCCCGCTGATCGAATTCCTGCGCCTGAATTCTGCAAAGAAGTGGGTGAAGCGCGGCCTGGGCGTGAGCATCCTGCTGTGCGCCGTGGCGGCCATCGGCAGTCAATCGCGCGGGGCCTTGTTGGCGCTCTCGGCGATGTTCGTGATGTTCTGGCTGCGCGGCAAGCACAAGCTGGCGACGGGCGTGGTGCTGCTAATCCTGGGTGTCGCCCTGATCGCCTTCATGCCTGACACCTGGATGCAGCGCATGTCGACCATCAAGACCTATGACCAGGACACCAGCGCCATGGGCCGCATCAACGCCTGGTGGATGGCCTGGAACCTCGCCAAGGCCCACTTCTTTGGCGGCGGCTTCATGGTCTACACGGCCCCGGTGTTTGCGCAGTACGCGCCGGACCCCACCGACGTGCACGCGGCCCACAGCATCTATTTCATGGTCCTGGGCGAGCAGGGGTTCCTTGGCCTCTTCCTGTTCCTCTTGCTGTGGTTCTTCACCTGGCGCTCGGCCGGCAAGCTGATGCGCGAGGGGCGGCGGCAGCCGCAGACCAAGTGGCTCAGCGATCTGGGGGCCATGTGCCAGGTCAGCCTGGTGGGCTATTTCGTCGGAGGCGCCTTTCTGAGCCTGTCCTACTACGATCTGCCCTACAACGTGATGGCCATGGTGGTGATCGGCTGTCGTTACCTCGATCGCAAGGGCTGGCTCGAAGAATCGGAAGACAAGGCCCCAGACAAGGCCGTGACCGGCAAGCCGGCAGCGACAGCGGGGTTGATGAGCCTGTGATCCGCACTGTGCTGAACTTTCTGTCGCCCGCGGGCCCCAAGGCACGGCTGTCGGTGTTGATCTTCCACCGCGTGCTGGCCCAGCCGGACCCTCTTTTCCCGGACGAAGTGCATGCACGGCGCTTCGACGAAATCTGCGCCTGGCTGAAGGCCTCGTTCAAGGTGTTGCCTCTGCATGCCGCTGTTGATCGCCTGAGCAGCGGGACCTTGCCCGAGCGCGCGTGCTGCATCACGTTCGACGATGGCTACGCAGACAACGCCACCGAAGCCACGCCCGTGCTGCAACGCCACGGCCTGCCCGCGACCTTCTTTGTCTCGGCCGGATTCCTCGATGGCAGCTGCATGTGGAACGACGGCCTGATCGAGTCGATCCGGCATGCCCGGCTCGACCGGCTCGATCTGGCTGCGCTCGACGCCTCCTTGCCGCAGGAATCCTTGCCGCTGGGCACGCTTGAGCAGCGTCGCAGCACCATCTCAAGCCTGTTGAACCGCGTCAAGTATCTGCCCATGCCGCAACGTCTGGTCCTGGTGGCACGCCTGGCCGAAGTCTGCAGGACGGAGCTGCCACGGGGCATGATGATGAGCCCCGATCAGCTGCGCGGCATGCATGGCGCAGGCATGAGCATTGGCGCGCACACCATGACGCACCCGATCCTGGCCCTGCTTGATGACGCGGCCGCTCAGCATGAAATCAGCGAGAGCCGGCGCGTTCTGGAGGGCATCATCGGAACGCGTGTCGGTCTCTTCGCCTATCCCAATGGCAAGCCGGAGCAGGACTACAGCCTGCGCAGTGTCGAGCTGGTGCGAGAAGCCGGCTTCGACGCCGCGGTGTCCACCGCCTGGGGCGCGGCAAGCCATGACACCGACCGCTTCCAGCTGCCGCGCTTCACACCTTGGGATCAAAGCCGCGTGCGCTTTGCGGCCCGCATGGCGCAGAACCTGATGCGCCGCGAGACGCTGCCCGCACTTCTCGCCTAGATGCGATAACCCGCAGCGTGTGCCTGGAGCCAGAACTCCAGCATGCACAGCAGCCACACCAGTTCGCCGTAATAGTGCGGGTGGTTGGGCAGCAACTCGGTCATCAGACGTTGAGGCAAGGCGGGCAGGATGACGCCGCGCGCGGCCAATGAATCGAGCGCGCTACGCGCCATCTCCTGCATGGCGGCATTGCGGTTCAGCCAGGTGCCGAAGGGCAGGCCGAAGCCCTGCTTCTTCTTGCTGATCGTGTCCTCATGCAGGAAGCCGCGCAGCGCTTCCTTGAAGAACCAGCGCAGCTGCAGGCCCTTGAGCTTGTAGGAGCCGGGAAGGCGGGCGGAGAAGTCGATCAGGTCGCGGTCCAGAAAGGGGAAGGCGACGTCCACGCCCGCCATGTGCGCCGCTTCACGTACCTTGGGCAGGTCGCTGTCTGCCAGCGTGAAACGCCAGTCGAAACCGAGATGGCGATCCAGCTCGTCGCGGCTTTGCACGGCGGACCAGACCTGCCGCTGCAAGGCCAGGCCGGCGCCCCTGTCCACGCGTTGCAGCAGGGCCGGGGCGAAGATGTTCTCGGGCCCGACGTGCAGCAGCAGGTTGTACTTCTGCAGGCGATCCGGCATCGGCAGGGCTGCCTGCTCCACATAGCTCGCGGCCTTGCGCAGCAGGGGCGCGGCGCGCATCGGGGCGCTGTCGATCAGGGGCTCCAGCGGGCGGCGCAGGAGGGCGGGCACGCCCTGCCACCAGCCGAACACGCGCTGCTTGGCGTAACGCGTGTTGCCGCCGAACAGCTCGTCGCCGCCGTCACCGGCCAGCAGTCGCGTCATGCCATCGGCATGGGCCATCTTGGAGCAGTAATAAGCCGGCACGGCAGAGGAGTTGCCAAAGGGCTGGTCGTGGTACGCAGCCACCGCGGGCATGCTGGCCAGGAGGTCCCCCGGGGTGACGTAGTACTCACGATGCTGGATGCCGAAATGCCGAGCCGTCAGGCGGGCGTACTCCATTTCGTCGTAGCCCTCGGCTTCGAAGCCGATGGAGTAGGCGGTCGCGGCCCCGCCGAAATGCTTGGCCAGCATGCCGGCGACCGAGGAGCTGTCGGTGCCTCCGCTCAGGAAGCAGGCCGGCTGCGCGTCGCCCACGTCGCGCCGCACTGCGGTGTCGAGCAGTTGGCGGAACTCACCGGCCAGGGTCTGGAAATCGGGCTTGCGCTGAGGCGCGTAGTGAGGCGTCCAGTAAGGCTTGCAGCGCAGCTGGCCGGCTTCAAACTCGACATAGTGGCCCGCAGGCAGCCGCAAGATGCCTTCGAAGATCGTCCGCGGCGCGGGGATCATGTGGAAGTAGAGGTAGTCGTAGATAGCTTGCGCGGAGATCGCCTGGCCTGCATCGGCGAGCTGGTCGGCCCGCGGCGCGCAGCGCAGGGTGCCGGTGTCGGTCCGATAGCAAAGCGGCTGGACGGCCATGCGGTCGCAGGCGGCGATCTGCAGGCCGGAGTCGAGTGTCAGCAACACCGAGAAATCGCCGCCGACGCTGGCCAATGCAGCGGCGCGGTCAGCCTGGCTCAATAGTGCGCGCCACGCGGCTTCCTCGCCCTGGCCGCGCGCCAGAGCCTCGAAATCGCCGGGAAACAAGGGCCTGCCGTTGCAAAAGAATCGCGTCGCTTCTTGGAATCCCATCCCGCAGGCTCACTTTCACTTTGTATTTTTGGCGGGCCGATTATCGCGTTGCGTGGGTGCCGACAAGCTCAAGTGCCCATATTTGCAACGGTGAGGCGCGCGTGCAGCAATACTCAAGTTCGGGCGAACGTCGCGGCGGCCCATGCCCGCTCCGCTACACTGGTTTGGCTTATTCAGCCCATCACATCGCCTGTTACACGCGCCAGACGTGTACGGCTCCACCAGATGCCATTGCGACGATGCAGAACGAATCCACGTCCCCAGTGATTTCCATCGGAAGCAACGCGAGCCAGCGCCGGATTGCGGTATTGCTGCCTTGCTATAACGAGGGCCTGTCGATTCGCAATGTGGTGAATAAATTCCGCGCCGTGCTGCCCACGGCCGATATCTATGTCTACGACAACAACTCGACCGACAACACGGCAGAGGAGGCGCTGGCCGCCGGCGCTATCGTGCGTGCCGAACAGTGGCCGGGCAAGGGCAATGTCGTGCGGCGCATGTTTGCCGATATTGACGCCGATCTGTATGTGATGGCCGACGGGGATGGCACCTACGATGCCGAGGCGGCTCCCGTGATGATTGAAATGGCCATTTGCAATCATCTGGACATGGTCGTCGGCACGCGTCAGAACGTCTATGAAAACGCCCATCGCCTGGGCCATGGCTTCGGCAACCGCTTGTTCAATGGGCTGTACCGCCGCCTTTTCGGCCGCATGTTCAACGATATTTTTTCGGGGTATCGGGTCTTTACCCGGCGCTTCGTGATGAGCTTTCCGGCCGTCTCCTCCGGTTTTGAGATTGAGACCGAAATGTCGGTTCATGCCAGCCAGTTGCGGATTCCCGTTGCGGAGCACCCGACTGCCTACGGTGCGCGCCAAGAGGGTTCGGTGAGCAAGCTGCGCACGGTTCGCGATGCGCTGCGAATCCTGCGAACCTTCGTCATCATGTTCAAGGAATACCGGCCGGCCATGTTCTTCGGCTCCCTGGCTGCAGCGCTCCTGATTCTGGCCTTGGTGCTGGCCATACCCGTGTTCATCACCTATTTCGAGACGGGTTTGGTGCCGCGTTTCCCGACCGCCGTGCTGGCAGCCAGCATCGTGTTGCTGGCCTCGGTGTTTGGCGTCAGCGGCCTGATCCTCGATAGTGTCGCGAGGGGACGATTGGAGCAAAAGCGCATTTGGTATATCGCCAATGCACGACGACGCAGCTGAGCGGCCCCATGCCATGACTGCGTTTATTCGCTTTGTCCTGATCGGCGGCTTCGGTTTTCTGGTGGATGCAGGCCTGACGCTGCTGCTGGTCAGCGCCGGCCTGCTGCCCTGGCAGGCACGCATACCCGCGCTGCTTTGCGCCATGGGCTGCACCTGGATTGCCAATCGGCGATTCACCTACCGGGCGAGCGGATCCAGGCCGCTGGTGGAGGCCAGCCGCTACGCACTCGTGGCGTTCGTGATGGCTGGCATCAACTACCTGTTGTTTGTTTCGCTGGTCAGCGTCGGGGTGCCGACGCTCGTGGCCATCATCGCCTCCACGGCTTGCCAGACGCTGGTGAGCTTCTGGGCCTACAGGCACTTCGTGTTCGGAGGATTGGCATGACACGCAGTTTGGCGCTGCCGCGGTCACGGCAACTGCTGGCTCTGGCCTTGCTGGCCTTTGCGGCGTGCAGCGTGCTTTGCCTGGTCTGGGGCTGGGTCGGGTGCATCGGTTCCGACGATTGGATCTACATCCAGAATGCGCGGGAACGTATCCATGACCCATGGATGATCGGCGTCGATCACTGGTCCGTGCGCCTGACCATGACCCTGCCTTTGGCGTTCGCGCTGGCGAGCCTTGGCGAGTCGGAATTTGCGGCGATCCTGCCGACGCTCGTCTATTGCCTGGCCACCGGCGCGTTGATGCTGATCTTCGTGTGGCGTCGGAGCGGAACGTGGGCCGCCGTGCTGCTGGGGCTGTTCCTTGCAGCGTCGCCACTGCTGGTGATCAATGCGACGACGATGCGGGTCGACACCGTAGAGAATTTCTACGTGATCTCGGCCTTGCTGTGCTTTCTTGCGGCACTCCGGCGCGAGGGCGCCGCCCACTGGCTGATCGCCGCCGGCGTGCTCGCAGGATTGGCCTTCGTGACCCGGCCCACCACCGTTGCGCTGCTGGCGTATTTTGGTGTCCTGTTCCTGTCCGGCTACGGCATACGCCGGAGCAGGTACCTGCTCGTCCTGGCCGGCTTCGCCGTGGTATGGATCGCCGAATCGCTCTACTACCTGCACGGGACCGGGCATTGGTTCCATCGCCTCGTCGTCGATTTCAACCATGACCAGGTGACGCGGGGCGGCACGCTGTTTGATGCCGTTGTGCTGGCGCCCTTGCGCATGGTGCTGGCTTCGCACAATCTCGGCCTGACATTCTGGCTCCTGCCGCCGCTGTGCTGGTACGCCGGAAGGGACCGCATCGCGGGCGAAGCCGTGGCCCGCCTCGTCCGCCTGCTGACGCTCTTCGTGGCCGTCTGGATTGCGGTGTTCTCGGTCTTCGCCTCCAAGTTGGTGCTGGACCCGCGCTACCTGACGCCCGCGTTGACGGCTGCGCTGGCCGTCATCGCCTTGGCGGTCCAGGTGCTCTGGCAGCACCAGCACCGTGCGCTTGGCGGGGTGATCGCCCTGGCTATTCTGGCGACCCAGGGCCTTGGACTCTATGTGGAGAACAAGGACTTCATGTACGCCGAGCACTGGCTTGTGCGCCTGGCCAAGGAGAGCCCGGAAACCATATACACCGACCCGCAGACCCGCGAGCGCGCGCTCTTCCTGTTGCAGCTGGCTGGCGTTGACAAGCGCACGTCGAGCAAACTGCCGCCGCCAGGCGGGCTGTATCTGTATGTGCCGGTCAATGCGGCCAGCGGCACCTACGCCGGCACGCGCTGGCAGCCCAAGGATTACGAGCCGCTGGACTGGCCGGTGGTCGATACAAACGACCCGGGCCAGACGGCCCTGGGTCGCGCTCTGCAGGCCGCGGGCGTGTCGTCTCGGCTGCCGCCCGTCATCTGGACCAAGATCTCCTACCCCAATCCCGCGGTGCATTTGTTGCGCAGGCCCGCGCCGGCCGCGAACGGCCCTGGCTGAGGCCCTTCGTTCGCCGCATTCAGGCCGATCTCTCCACGCGCATCCATGACGCAAGCCATTCGGGTTGCTTATCGGCGGCATCCCCCAGCTTGATTCCAAACCTTCATGTCAACTCGCAAGTCGCTGCTGTATTCCTTCCTGGATCGCTACGCCGCGCTGGTCATCAACGTGGCCTCCTCGATGATCCTGGCTCGCCTGCTGACGCCGGCGGAGATCGGCGTCTATTCGGTGACCATCGTCCTGCTGCTGTATGTGTCCGTCATCCGCGACATGGGGGCCGGCCAGTACCTGGTGCAGGTTCAGGAGCTCACGTCCGATCGCATACGCGCGGTCTGGACGGTGCAACTGGGCCTGGGCTGGCTGATTGCTGCCGTGGTCATGCTGGCGAGCGTTCCGGTGGCGCACTTCTACGGCGAGCCGAGGATGAAGGTGATCTTCTGGATCGTCGCCTTGAACTACGCCATCAATCCCTTCGGCTCGATCACCTATTCATGGCTGATGCGCGAAATGCGCTTCATGTCGGTTGCGATGCTGCGGGCGAGCTCGGCCTTGGTGGGGGCCATCGTTTCCGTGCTGCTGGCGTGGAAGGGGGGCGGGCCCATGTCCTTGGCCCTGGGCACGCTGGCGGCCACCATCACCACCTCCTTGCTGGCCGTGCTGCTGCGACCCAAGGGCTTCCCCTGGCTGCCCGGGCTGCGCGAGTTGCGCAGCGTCTTGCATTTCGGCAGCCGCATCACGGGCAGTTCGGTGATCGAGGCCGGGGCGAGCAGCGCGCCCGAACTGCTGCTGGGCAAGCTGCAATCGCTGACGGCCGTCGGCCTTTACTCGCGCGCCAACGGTCTCGTGACCATGTACAACCGCCTGTTCATCGATGCCGTCGCGTCGGTCTGCGTTCCATGGTTCGCGGCGCAGCAGCGCGAGCATGGCGCCATTACCGAACCCTTCACCAAGGCGGTGGACTACATCTCCGTGATCGGTTGGGCCTTTTGCGTGGTGATGCTCTGCCTGGCCCAGCCCATCGTGCGCGTGCTCTATGGCAACCAATGGGGCGAGGCCGTGAACATGGTCCGCCTGCTCTCCCTGGCCATGATGTTCACCGTACCCTCCGTGCTCTGCCAGGCCGCGCTGATGAGCACCGGTGCTGTCGGTAGGCTGGCGCCGCTGGCCTTGCGCAACACGCTGACCAGCGTGGCGTGCGTCGCTGTCGGCGCCTGGTTGGGCCACCTCGATGCGGTGGGCTGGGCCATGGTGCTCGCGGCGGCCGTGAATGCAACGCGGATGCTGCGCGCCACCTTGAAGCACATCGCGCTTCCGATCAGCGCGATTGGCGCGCGTGCCGGCAAAGGCCTGCTTGTCGCGTGCTGCGCTGGCGCTATCCCGGCGCTCGTCTACGGCGTTTTCGGGGCGGCGCCAGCACAGCCGTTCTGGCCCTTGCTGATCGGAATGTCAGGCGCGGCGCTGGGCTTCCTGCTGGGTGTGTTTGCCTTGCGGCACCCGCTCAGCCACGAGGTTGTGGGCGTGTGGAGGCAGGTGCTGCGCGTTCGCAGCTGATAGAGCCCGCCTCGGGCGGGCGCAAGGCACTCAGCGGGAGGCAGCGGAGGCCGGCAGCTCGGCGGCAGATGCGGCAGCAGATGCAGCTGGTACTTCGGCAAGCGGATGGCCGGCCGTGCTCAGGCGAGCGCGAATGGCATCGATGGGCTTGCCCAAGGTTTCTGCCTGAAGCGCCTGCTCCTTCGCCTTGTCGTACTGCGCAGCATCGAGGTAGAGCAGGCTCAGGTTGTAGTGCGTCAGCGCATTCTCGGGGTCAGCGGTCGATGCGACGTAATCCAGCTGGGGGATGGCGTCTTCGGGATGGTTCTTCTTCATCAGGTAGCTGGCATACAGCATGCGCACGATGTGATCGTCCGGCCGGAATCGCAGTGCGCGCTCGAAGTAGCAGGCCACGGTGTACTGCGCGCCGGCCGGCTGGTCCGTGTTTTCGCGCTCCGCGATGCGCATCATGGCGACCAGTGCGCGGGCGTAGTTGGGCAGCGCCCGCAGCGTGTAGTCCATGTCGCCTGCCGGGTGCTTGCCGGTCGTCACGCCGCGGCGCAGATTCTCGACATCACTGGTGAAGTGATTGAAGAGCACCACCTCGACCTGTGCCTTTGTCGCCGTTCGATAGTCGTAGGGGCCGTACTGGCCGGCGGAGCGCAGGCGACCGCAACCCGTGCTCCCATCCTCTTCGTCGGCCAAGGCGGCGTTGGCCTGCAGCAGCGCTGCCAGCATGATGACGATCTGAGGGACGATGTGCAGCTTCATTTTTTGATCACAAAGGGTCCGATGACTTGCCGATGTCAGAGCCCGATGCCGGTTCAATTCAATTGTGCCCGGAGGGCAAATCGTCAAGCAAGCGGGCCAGGGATTCGGTTCGCGCGTGCCGCGAGTGTGCCATCGCCGTGTCCCGGCTGGTGCGCAGCAATTGCTGGCTGCGCCAGTCGCGCACAAATGCCGTGACGCTGGCGCGGATGCTGGCCACGTCGTCGATGTCGGCGATGTGCTGCACGCCGACGTCTCGCAGCCGATCAGCGGTGTTGCTTTGCGGATCGGTGAGGCCCAGCACCGGCGTTCCGGCACGCGCGTACTCGTACAGCTTGGCGGGGATCTGGTGGTTGCAGACGCGGCCCTGCATCAGCAGCAGGCCGTCGGCCCGGATCATTTCACCGAGCGCGGCGCGATAGGGCAGGGCAGGCTCCAGGGAGACTAGGTCGCCGATGTCCTCGGCTGCGATCATTTCGCGGAATTCGGCCTCGTTGCCCGGCGCGCGCAGCCGCAGCTTGAACTCTGCGCCATTGAGCACGCCATCCGCCTTGAGGCCCTTGAGCGCGGCAAACAATGGCCGCGGATCGCGTTCCTTGGGGTAGACGATGCCACTGTGCAGCAGCACGCATTGCCCGGCTGCGCCCAGCGGCGTTCGATCCAGGCCGGCCTCGGCCTCGCGAAAATTCTCTTCGTCGAAGCCGTTCTCGATCACCGCCCAGCGCGAAGCCGGGATGTCGGGATAGCGTTCGGCGTACATGTCCAGCGTGCCCGGCGCGGTGAACAACGCCTTGCTGCAGCTGTGGACCACCTGGCCTTCGAGCTTGCGATTGCTCTGCCAGGTCGTCGGGTCGCGCGGATAGTCGGGCTCGGTCATCGCATCGCGGAAATCCGCCACGAAGGGCAGGCCGGAGTGCTTGTGCAGGCTCAGGCCGATCTGGTGCGCCGTGGCAATCGGATAGGTCGCGAAGATGACGTCGGGCCGGTGCTGCTTGATCATGGCGCGGCCCTTCAGCACGGCGGCCGGCCACCAACTGGCCCATCGATCCGGCTGTGCCATCGAGCGCAGATAGCGGCCCTTGATCGCCAGATGGCGCGAGGTGTCGAGTCCGAAGGCGCGCTCGACGATCATGTCGGCCGGGATATCCTTCATCTGGTCCGGCGAGACCCGTTCGTAGGCGCGCGGCGACACCGTCAGCACCATGGGATCCCAGCCGTGGTCGCGCAGATAGGTGGCGAACTTCAGCGTGCGCTGGATGCCGCTGCTGCCTTGCACCGGCGGAAAGTGGAAAGCCACGAAAAGAATCTTGCGGCGTTGCATCTGGGCCTCGTCTCAAATGTCCATGGCTACGGATTCGGAATAGAGGTAGTCGACGTCCTCGGCCGTGAGCTCGGACGAGCGGAACACCTTGGCATTGAAGCCCGAGCGGATGCGCGCAGGCCACAGATCGGGCGGCGCGCGGCGGGTCTCGAGATGGACGCTGGCAAAGCCGCGCGTCAGCATGAACAGGGACAGGCGCCGCCAGTGCCGGGCCAGCACTTCCGGATTGCCGACATGGATCACGCGCGCGGCGGGCAGACCCTTGAAGCGGTCGCGCTTGTAGATCAGGTAGCACCAGGACGAGCCCTCGCCGACCAGCGCGTGCCGCAGCCAGGGGTAGTCCTTGTGCTCGGTGTAGTGGCGCAGCGCCTCGCCCTGGAGTCGCGCCTGGATCTCCTGCGGCTGGTGGATCACCTGGCCGCGCGCCAGCAGCCAGGGCAGCGGCAGCAGGACGGTCTGGCGCTCGTCCAGCGCAGTGAACTTGAGGAAGCGCAGCACGCCGCCGACGACTGCGGTCGGCGAGAAGTCGGTGAAGTCCCAGCCCGGCTGTTCGGTCAAGGCCATCGCCAGGCGCATGCTCTGCTTGCGGTAGTCCTCCAGCACGCACCAGCTGGTGATGTTGCAGATCTTGCGCGTCTGCCCGCGAAGGGTCCGGCTGGCATAAAGCGCTGCGATGCCGCCGACGAGGCGGCCTTCGTCACGCAGCATGAAGCCGAAATTCGGCCGCGGCTCATCGCCCCAATGGCTGGACAGCGCGCGCTGCCAGGCCTCGACCGACAGGGCGGGGTTGAGCTGCTGATGCAGGAACTCGGCGAACTCGCCCAGCGTGTCTGCGGTGATCGGCTCGATAGTGGGACGTGCCATGAGAGGTTCAGAGCTTGGGCAGGCCGGCGAGCCAGTCGAGGCTCAGTTGCAGCACCTCGTTGCGCTGCTGCGCGGTGGAAAACGTGTGGTCGGCGAGCGGCAGGTCGTGCCGCGTCGCGGGCTTGGCTGCCAGCGCAGCCTGCCAGGCTGCACTGCCCTTGACCAGCAGGGCAAACTCCTGCGCGATGATGTCTCGCCCGCTCAGGAACAGCAGGACCGGCCCGTTGAAGCGCCGCAGGCCTTCGAGCAGGCGCTCGGGCAAGGGCAGGTCTGCGGGCAAGGCCTCGTGCAGGGGGCTCTCGGCGGCAGCACGCTCGGCGAGCGCGCGTTCGCGGCGCCCGGCCGCGGCCTTGCGCGCATAGGACAGGGCTTCGCGCGCGGTCTGCAAGGGGTTGTATTCAAAACGCAGGACCTTGCGCCAGAAGCTGGGCTGGACAAGGCGCTGCCAGTAGTAGCTGCGCAGGATGGCATCGGCCTGGCCCGCCTCGGTCTGCACCCAGACGTTCTGCAACGCCAGACCTTTGACGCGGGCATCGCGGAAAGCGTAGCTCAGGATGGCCGCCGAGGCATCGCACTCGCCCCAGAGAATGACTTCGCCGGTCCCAGGAGCCTCGACCAGCAGGCGGTCGATGGCCGCGCGCAGGTCTTCGTCAATGGTCGTGAAGCCGCCAAAGGCGCCGGTGCTGTCACCCATGCCGCGGTAGTCGAAACGCAGCACCGGGTAGCCTTGCCGCGCCAGTTGCCGCGCCCACAGCAGCAGTTGCCGATGGCCGCCGCCCCGATATTGCGGGCCGCCACCGACGACCATGAGGATGGCGCGCCGCGAGGCCTCGCCTTCGGGCGAATGGAAGACGCCGACGAGCTGTTCGCCGGCGCAGGGGATGCAAAGTGCTTTTTCAGTCATGACGCAAGCAGCTTGCATGTGCGGTCCACCAGGTCCGGCGCGGTGGCGCGCTCATGCACCTGCCAGAAGGCTTGGCCTTCAAAACATTGGGCATCCACGGCCAGCCCGGCCTCGCGCCAGGCCGCCATCACCTGCGATTCGGCCGGCGTGGCGCCGCCCGTGGCCGCGTTCAGGTGCGAAAGCCAGCTCACCGCCGTGCCGGCAGGCGGGACCAGCGCGGCCAGGCGGCGTTGGTCGATGGCCTGGGCCAGATCGGGATGCACGGCATAACCCGCAACTTCCACGCATTCACCGCGCGCCCATTGATCGCGCATGCTCTGCGTCGTTTCCTTGGGCAGGTCACTGCGGTCCATATTGGCGGCGATGCGGATGCGCAGGAACTGGTTCAGATAGCTCTTGCCGTCCACAACCGGCTGCCACAGCACGAAGCCGCGGGCGGGCGAGGGCGGTGCTGCACGCAACCAGTCTGCGGCCAGCACCGCGCCCAGGCGCACGCCGATCAAGGCCACGCAGGCCCCTCGGCTTTCCAGCCACGCCACGGCGTCGCTGAGGTTGCGCAGCCAGATGTCCCAGCGCGCGTCCGCGTACTCGCCTTCGCTCTCGCCCGTGCCATGCAGATCCAGCACCAATGAGCCGATGCCCTGCTGTGCCAGCGCCGTGGCGGCGAAGGTCAGCATGCTTCGGCAGCGGTTCATTTCCTCGTTGAAGCCGGGAACGAAAAGCACGTGCCGCGAGGCGCCGCCTTCGGGGCCTCGGTACAGAGCAAAGCAGCGATGGCCGGCGCTCTCAAGAAAGAAGGGCTGAACCAGCATGCGGCCTTCAGCGACCGGCTTGTCGTTTGAGTGCGAAGCCGGCCATCAGGGCGATGGTGCCTAGGTTGTCGATGGTGATTTCGGCCGGTGCGAACTCGATCTTGAAGAAGGATTCGTACCAGGCCAGCAGTTCCATCAGCGCAGCCGAGTCGACCAGACCCGAACCGGGAATGGATTCGTCGAGGCCGAGATCGCTGGCGTCCTCGCCCAGGCGCTCGCAGATATCGATCAGCTGCTGGTGGATGGCCTGCTGTGCCTGTTCCAGATTCATTTGCGTGGCGGACATTCAAGATTCCTTTTCTGGGCCGGCGCCGGGCTTGGCCAGTTTGCGCAAGAGCTGCGCCACCTGGAAGCCGTTGAGCACGCGGTGGTCGTAGGTGGCACCGAGCACGTTCACGCCCGACTGCGACTGCGCATGCGCGACGATCAAGGCCGTCTGCGGCGGCAGCACGGGGATGTGCCGGCTGATCTTCCAGCGCGACATGCTGGAGAAGGAGATGGTGGCGCCCGTCAACTCATCGGGTGCGAGCTGGTGCTTCATCGCGCGGCGCTGCACGTCGCCGAGCCGGTTGACGAAGGCCTCTTCGCCATCGGCCTGCGCGGCGCGGACGACAGCAAGGTAGAGCGTGTCGCCGGCCTGCACCGTGAATCCCAGGTTGACGTCCGCGTATTCGTAGCGGTCCTGGCCGACGATGGTGGCGTTGAGCGCCGGCGTCTCGCGGGCCAGCGTTACCAGCCGGCCGGCCATCAGCGAGAGCAGCGGGCTCATCATCAGGCGGCGCGCATCGGCGTAGGCCTGGGCGTAGGCCTCCCAGGCCTGGGCGTCGTATTCAAGCTCCAGGTAACCGGGGGTGGCATGCTCGCGGCTCCAGCTCACAGTCTGCAGCATGCCGCGCTCGCTGCCGCTGAGTGTCCGGCGCGTGCCGCGCACCGCAGGCTGCAGAGACGGCGCGGAGGCACGAGCCGACGTTTCGGGACGGGCGGACGAAGCTCCGCGCTGGGCCACATGACGAAGCACGTCTTCGGCGCTGAGCCGCTCGCCCGATGCCGGCACTTCAGCGGCCTGCAAGCCGTGCTGCAGGAGCAACAGGCGGGCCTTGGCCGTCGGCGCCTGGCCGCCCACGCTGGGCTCGCCCGGGGCGGCCGCGGCCTGTGGCTGCGGCATCGCTTCATCAGGCGATTCGCCCAGCCAGAGCAGGACGGAGCCCACCGCGACCATCTGGTCGGCCTCGGCCAGCCAGCCGAGCACGTAGCCGGCGGCTGGCGATTCGACATCGACGATGGCCTTGTCGGTCTCGACCTGGGCCAGCAACTGGCCCGCTTCGATCCGGTCACCGACCTGGACTTCGAGGGCGATCAGCTTGACGACGTCGTCGTTGTTGTTGATGCGCGGGGCGTGAACGGGCGTGGCCATTGCGATGTCTGCTCAGAGGAGTTCAAGAATGGCGGCGACCACGGCATTTTCATCCGGGATCTGGTCGCGCTCGAGGCTGCGTGCCGATGCGATGGGGACCGGCGCCGCGCCCATGCGCTGCACCTGACCGGCAAATCCTGCTTCGGCCAGCAGGGCTACGATCTCGGCGCTGACGCCATATTCGTGCTGAGACTCCTCGACCACCAGCACACGCGAGCGATGCAGCAGTGCGCCGAGCAGGGTGCCTCGCGGCATCGGCGAGAGCAGGGCGGGGACGATGATCTCCACGGCCAGTTCCTCCTCGGTCCGTAGCCGCTCGGCAGCCTGCTCGACGAGCGGCAACATGCCGCCGAAGCAAAGCACGGTCACGTCGGGCTCCGTCGCGCCGGAGCGCAGAGTCGGGAACAGGTTGGCCGCCAGATCGCCCGCAGGTGCGGCGACCACTTCATAGTCGCCCGGCTCCTGCGCCTGCCCGTAAAGCAGCTTGTGCTCCAGGTAGACGGCCGGATTCGGCCAGCGCTGCACCAGGTCCACGAGCAGCTGGCCCGAGTTGTGGCGATGGCTGGGGAAGACCACGGTCAGGCCGGGGATCGAGACCAGCAGGTTCTCGGGGTTCTGGCTGTGGGTCGGCCCGTAGCCGCGGCGCCCGCCCGCCGGCGTGCGCAGCACCAGCGGCACGCTGACGCCGGGGAACATGCCGGCAAACTTGACGGCGTGGTTGTAGAGCTGGTCGAAGCTCAAGGTCACGAAGTCCGCGAACATGATCTCGACGATGGGCCGCGCGCCTTCCATGGCCAGGCCGATGCCGGCGCCGGTGATGCCGGCCTCGCTGATCGGTGTGGAGATCACGCGCTCCTTGAACTCGGTGGAGAGTCCGGCCGTGACCTTGAAGGCGCCGCCGTAGGGGTCGTGCAGATCTTCGCCGAGCAGCACGACGCGCGGGTCATGTTGCAGCAGGGCGCGCAAGGCCTCATTGATCGCCAGGCGCATATTGCGCGCCTGGGCGGCCTGCGCGGCGATGGGGGCCGTAGCCTCGATCTGGTCGCACAGCGCGTGCGTCGGAACAACATCGAACCGGGCCACCGGCGATTCGAGCACGAAGCGCTCGACCTCGTCGAGAAACGCCTCGTTGCGCGCCTGGATCGCTTCCAGCTCGGCGGCAGGCAGCCGCCGGGCAATCGCCATCAGGGGATCGCGCGCCGCGATGGTGGCCTTGGTTTCGTCGGGGCGAAGATCGTCGCCCTTGCTGTGCGGGCCGAGGCGGCAGGTGTCGATGACGAGCATGCCGGGCCCGGCAACCTCGCGCATCTCGCGCACCACTTGCGCGACCGACTGCAGGAAATCCGGTGCGGCGTCATCGAGGCGCCAGGTGCGCAGGCCGAAGGCCGCGCCGCGGGCTTCGATATTGCCGCCGCCGATGGTGCGAGCCGTTTCCGTGGTCTGTGCGATGCCGTTGTGCTCGACCACGAACAGCACCCGGCAGCCCCAGATGGCGGCCAGGTTCATGCTCTCGTACAACAGGCCTTCGCCCAGCGTGCCATCGCCGATCATGGTGGCGACGATGGCGTTGGAGCCGGCTTGCTTGCGGTGCAGGGCCATGCCGACGCCCAGAGCCGTCATGCCGGCCTGCACGCCATTGCTGTGGAAGCCTTGCCAAGCCATGTGCTGGCTGCCGCCATAGCCGCGGTTGACGCCGCATTCGCGGCCCAGCACTTCACCGATCAATCCGGCGAAACCGCCGGAGTAGGCCATGAAATGGCCATGGTTGCGGTGATTCGAGAGCACCACATCGTCTTCATGGTCCAGCGCACGGACCACCGACATCTGGCAGAGCTCCTGCCCCAGGCAGGTGTGTGTGGTGCCGGAGACCAGGCCGCGGCCGAAGAGGTCGAGAATGCGCTGCTCGGTGCGGCGAATCAGATGCCCGTAGGCAAAGATGCTCGCATCCTGGAGATCGATCTGCGGCCGGCCGTCGGGGGCACGATCAAAGCCTGGAATGCTCCTCAGCATGCCGCCTGAGCATTGCTGGACTGCGAGAGCTTGTGCTCGATGAAGTCGGCCAGCGAGCCCACCGTGGCGAAGACTTCGGCGCTGATCTCATCATCATTGATGCTGAGGCCCCAGCCTTCTTCTAACGCCGTGATCAAGCTGACAACGGCCATGGAATCCATTTCAGGCAGCGAGCCGAGCAGGCGCGTGTCACGGTCGAACTTCAGCGCCCGGCCCTCCAGATTCAACGCTTCGTCGAGCATCGGCAGCAGGCTTTGTATCTTGTCCATTGATAACCTCAGCTAAGGGCTGAATTCTAAGTGCGTATTGTCCCTGGACCCCGGGGCGTGAAAGGGCCGGCCAGGGCATCTCCACCCATCCAAGGGGCGCTTTGAGATATTGGCCTGGCTCGGCGCTGTCCAGTGCAGGCTAATATGCGCCGCCTTGATTGGCCTGAGCTGTACGATACCTATTCAAACCTGTGCGCCGCCCCCATGCCGAACAAGAGTTTCGCAGAGTCAAACCTACTTCACGAATTGATCTCGAATGCCGCGCAGTGGCGTGGCGACGAAGCCGCGGTCTCGACGGCTGGCGAGCGGATGTCTTACGCCCAGCTGGCGGCAAGCACGGCGGCGTTTGCCGCGGGCTTGCTGGATTTGGGCCTCGAGCGCGGCGAACGCGTGGCCATCTACCTGGAAAAGCGCTTCGAGACCGTCATCGCCAGCTTTGGTGCGCCGGCAGCGGGCTGCGTTTTCGTTCCGCTCAATCCCTTGCTCAAGCCCGAGCAGGTCGGCTTCATCCTGCGCGATTGCGGCGTGCGAGTGCTCGTCACGTCCTCGCAGCGTTATGCCTTGCTGAGCGAGCAATTGGCGGCATGCGAGGAACTGCGCCATGTGGTGCTGACCGAAGGCGCGGGCGAAGCGGTCGAAGTGCCCGGCGTGGCGTTGCACGGCTGGCGCGGCCTGCTCGAAGCCCCATCGCGCGCAACGCATCGCGTGATCGACACCGACATGGCGGCCATCCTCTACACCTCGGGCTCCACCGGCAAGCCCAAGGGCGTGATGCTGTCGCACCGCAATATGGTGGCTGGCGCCAAGAGCGTGGCCTCCTATCTGCAAAATCACGAGCAGGACCGCCTGCTCGCCGTGTTGCCGCTGTCCTTCGATGCCGGCTTCTCGCAGCTGACCACGGCTTTTCACAGCGGTGCCCAGGTCGAGCTGCTGAACTACCTGCTGCCGCGCGATGTGCTCAAGGCGATGGAGCGTGCCCGCATCACCGGTCTCACGGCCGTGCCGCCGCTCTACATCCAGCTCACGCAGATGGAATGGCCGGCCGCGATCAACGAGCAGTTGCGCTATTTCGCCAACACCGGCGGACGCATGCCGCGCGAGACGCTCACGGCGCTGCGCCAGCGCGTGCCCGCGGCCAAGCCCTACCTGATGTACGGCCTGACCGAGGCCTTCCGTTCCACGTACCTGCCGCCTGAGGAGGTGGACCGCCGCCCCGACTCCATCGGCAAGGCCATCCCCAATGCCGAGATCCTGGTGCTGCGCGAGGACGGCACGCCCTGTGCGCCCGAAGAACCGGGCGAGCTCGTGCACCGTGGCGCCCTGGTCGGCATGGGCTACTGGAACGACGCAGAGAAGACGGCCGAGCGCTACAAGCCCATGCCCGCCAGCGCACCCGGCCGCCAGAGCGGCTTGCAACTGCCCGAGTACGCCGTGTTCTCGGGCGATACCGTGCGCATGGACGCCGAGGGCTTTCTCTACTTCGTGGGCCGGCGAGACGAGATGATGAAGACCTCGGGCTATCGCGTCAGCCCGACCGAGGTGGAGGAGGTGCTCTACGCCACCCAGCTGGTCGGCGAATGCGTGGCCTTCGGTGTCGATCATGCGAGCCTGGGCCAGGCCATCCAGGTGATCCTCACGGCGCCTGCCGGCAACGCCGAGGTGGACATGGCGGCGCTGCTGGCCGAGTGCAAGAAGCGCATGCCGGCCTACATGGTGCCGCATGGTTTCGAATTGCGCGCAGGCCCGCTGCCGCGCAACCCTAACGGCAAGATTGATCGCAAGCTGCTGTCCACCGAGTGGCTGGAGCGCGCGGAACGAGCACAGGCATGAACCAGCCCCTGACCCCCAAGACCGCGCCGCAGCACGCGCCCATGTTGCAGTTCCCCGTGCAGAACGGCGAGTTGACCATCGGCGGCCAGCCCGTCAGCCGATTGGCTGAGCGCGTCGGCCGCACGCCGTTCTACGCGCATGACCGTGGCTTGCTGAAGGCCCGCGTCGCGCAGCTGCGTGCGGCATTGCCGGCCAAGATCAAGCTGCATTACGCGATGAAGGCCAACCCGATGCCGGCCGTGGTCGGGCTGATGGCTGGCCTGGTGGACGGCATCGACGTGGCCTCGGCGGGAGAGCTGATGGTGGCCCTGGATGCTGGCGTCCATCCTGCCGAGATTAGCTTCGCTGGCCCCGGCAAGCGCGACATCGAGCTGCGCCAGGCCGTCGCCGCAGGCGTGCTCGTCAATGTGGAATCGACGCGCGAACTGCCCGTGCTGGCCGCGGCTTCGCAGGCCTTGGGCCTGCCGGCGCGCGTGGCGCTGCGCGTCAACCCCGACTTCGAACTCAAGGGCTCGGGCATGAAGATGGGCGGCGGCCCCAAGCAGTTCGGCATCGATGCCGAGGTGCTGCCCGAGGTGCTGCGCGAGATCGGCGTCCTAGGCCTCGGCTTCGAGGGCTTTCACCTCTTTGCCGGTTCGCAGAATCTCAAGGCCGAATCGATCTGCGAGGCGCAGCAGAAGTCCTACGAACTGGCCCTGCAACTGGCGCAGCACGCGCCGTCGCCGCTGCGCTTCCTCAATCTGGGCGGTGGCTTCGGTATCCCATATTTTCCGGGCGAGCAGCCCCTGGATCTGGCGCCCATCGGCGCCAATCTGCAGACCCTGGTCGAGCGTGCGGCGCGCGAGCTGCCGCAGGCCGAGCTGGTCATTGAACTGGGGCGTTATCTGGTCGGAGAGGCCGGCGTCTATGTGGCCCGCGTCGTGGACCGCAAGGTCTCGCGCGGTCAGGTGTACCTGGTCGTGGACGGCGGTCTCAACCACCATCTCTCGGCCTCGGGCAACTTCGGCCAGGTGATCCGCAAGAACTACCCGGTCACGGTCGGCAACAAGGCGGGTTCGGCCGAGCGAGAAACCGCGTCGGTCGTTGGGCCGCTGTGCACGCCGCTGGACCTGCTGGCCGACAAGATGGACCTGCCGGCGGCGGATATTGGCGATCTCGTCGTCGTCTTCCAGTCCGGCGCCTACGGCCGCAGCGCCAGCCCTCAGGATTTTCTGGGGCATCCGCATTGCGTCGAGGTCCTGGTCTAGCAGCGAGAGGCAAGTAATAAGCCCCTCAGAACTGGCGTTCTGAGGGGCTGGATCTTGGCGGAGCAGGCGGGATTCGAACCCGCGGGGGGCTATTAACCCCCACACGCTTTCCAGGCGTGCGACTTAAACCACTCATCCACCGCTCCGTTAAGCCCACTATCATAGCGCAGTTTTTCGCGGCCCCGAGGAAGTGATGGGCTGCTTGGGTGCTGCCCTGGGCCGTCCGTCACCGTCAGCCGGGCGCTTCGGACGAGGCAAGGTTTCGGTATACAATCCGAGGGTTTTGCCACTCTGGCAGAACATTCAAGCGCACGGCGTGGGTCGGTTTCACCCATGTCCGCAAGTCAAAAACTGGAAACCGTCTCACGTGCGTCGTGGTGCAACACCACGCGTCCCGAGGGCGGAATCCGCATCGGGACTTGAGTCCCAGGAACGCACCATGAGCTTCAACAAGCAAGAAATCGTCGCCGCCAACGCCCGCGCCGCCAACGACACTGGTTCGCCGGAAGTCCAGGTGGCCCTGCTGACGGCCCGCATCAATTCGCTGACCCCCCACTTCAAGACCCACGCCAAGGACCACCACGGCCGCCGCGGTCTGCTGAAGATGGTGAACACGCGCAAGAGCCTGCTGGCCTACCTGAAGCGCACCAACGCTGACCGCTACACCGCGCTGATCCAGAAGCTGGGCCTGCGCAAGTAAGTTGCAGCAATGAACGAAGAGCCTGTCTGGTCACCTCCAGTACAGGCTCTTTGCTTTTCACATCCAGGAGTTGGGCTGACGTGACGCTGCTGTGTCATTCCACGGGCTTTGCCGCTAACGGCAGATTCGGTGGAATGGCATTGCGTCAAACCCAGACTACTCCTTTCGAAAATCATCAAGGAGAGACGCAATGAGCCTTTTCAACAAGATCACCAAGACCTTCCAATGGGGTCCGCATCAAGTCACGATGGAAACGGGCGAGATCGCCCGCCAGTCGTCGGGCGCCGTGCTCGTCAACATCGAAGGCACCGTGGTGCTTGCCACCGTCGTGGCCAAGAGCGATGCCAAGGCCGGCCAGGATTTCTTCCCGCTGACCGTTGACTACATCGAGAAGACCTACGCCGCCGGCAAGATCCCCGGCAGCTTCTTCAAGCGCGAAGGCCGCCCGAGCGAGCTGGAAACGCTGACGAGCCGCCTGATCGACCGCCCGATCCGCCCGCTGTTCCCCGAAGGTTTCTTCAACGAAGTGCAGGTGGTTGTCCACGTGCTGTCGCTGAACCCTGAAGTGCAGGCCGACATCGCCGCCCTGGTCGCTTCGAGCGCCGCGCTGGCTGTCTCGGGTATCCCGTTTGCCGGCCCCATCGGCGCTGCGCGCGTGGGCTATGTCAATGGCGAGTACGTGCTGAACCCGGGCAAGACCGAGTTGGCCAACAGCAAGATGGACCTCGTCGTGGCCGGCACCGAAGCTGCCGTACTGATGGTCGAATCCGAAGCCGATGGCCTGTCGGAGGAAGTCATGCTCGGCGCCGTGGTTTACGGCCACGACCAGGGCAAGATCGCCATCAACGCCATCCACGATCTGGTGCGCGAAGGTGGCAAGCCGGTTTGGGACTGGAAGGCCCCGGCCAAGAACGAAGAGCTGATCGCCAAGGTCAACACGCTGGCCGGCGAGGCCCTGGCTGCTGCCTACCAGATCCGCAACAAGCAAGCCCGCACGCAAGCCTGCCGCACGGCCAGCGCTAACGTCTTCGCTGCACTGACCGCTGAAGGCATCGCCTACGACAAGGTGGAAGTGGAAGGCATGCTGTTCGAGATCGAAGCCCGCATCGTGCGTGGCCAGATCCTGGCCGGCGAGCCCCGTATCGACGGCCGCGACACGCGTACCGTCCGCGCCATTGAGATCCGCAACGGCGTGCTGCCGCGCACCCACGGCTCAGCCCTGTTCACCCGTGGTGAAACGCAAGGCCTGGTCGTTGCCACGCTCGGCACCGACCGCGATGCACAGCGCATCGACGCGCTGGCCGGCGAGTACGAAGACCGCTTCATGCTGCACTACAACATGCCTCCGTTCGCCACCGGCGAAACCGGCCGCGTGGGCAGCCCCAAGCGCCGCGAAATCGGCCACGGCCGCCTGGCCAAGCGCGCGCTGATCGCTGCGCTGCCGAGCAAGGAAGACTTCCCGTACACGATGCGCGTGGTCTCGGAAATCACCGAGTCCAACGGCTCCTCGTCGATGGCTTCGGTCTGCGGCGGCTGCCTGGCACTGATGGACGCCGGCGTGCCGATGAAGGCCCACGTGGCCGGCATCGCCATGGGCCTGATCAAGGACGGCAACCGCTTCGCCGTGCTGACCGACATCCTGGGTGACGAAGATCACCTGGGCGACATGGACTTCAAGGTGGCCGGCACGACCGGCGGCATCACCGCCCTGCAGATGGACATCAAGATCCAGGGCATCACGAAGGAAATCATGCAGGTCGCGCTGGCGCAAGCCAAGGAAGCCCGCCTGCACATCCTGGGCAAGATGGTCGAAGCCATGGGCACGGCCAACACCGAGGTGTCGCAGTTCGCGCCGCGCCTGTACACCATGAAGATCAACCCCGAGAAGATCCGTGACGTAATCGGCAAGGGCGGCGCCACCATCCGTGCGCTGACCGAAGAAACCGGCACCACGATCGATATCGGTGAAGACGGCACCATCACCATCGCCTCGACTGACGCCGAGAAGGCCGAACACGCCAAGAAGCGCATCGCCGAGATCACCGCTGAAGTCGAAGTGGGCAAGGTCTACGAAGGCCCGATCACCAAGATCCTGGACTTCGGTGCTCTCGTGAACCTGCTGCCGGGCAAGGACGGTCTGCTGCACATCAGCCAGATCGCCCACCAGCGCGTGGAGAAGGTCACCGACTTCTTGAGCGAAGGCCAGATCGTCAAGGTCAAGGTGCTGGAAACGGACGAGAAGGGCCGTATCAAGCTGTCGATGAAGGCTCTGCTCGATCGCGACGCTGCGCCTGCCGCTCCCGCACACGAAGCCGCGGCCGAGTAAGAAGGACTCTCGCGTGAAGGCCATCGCCATCACCCGCCCCGGCGGGCCCGAGGTGCTGCAAATGATCGAGCACGCCGACCCGCAAGCGGGCGTCGGCGAATGCCTGGTCGCGGTTGAAGCCTATGGCATCAATCGCCCCGATGTCGCGCAGCGCAAGGGCCTGTATCCGCCGCCTCCGGGCGCGAGCGAGCTGCCCGGCCTGGAAATGGCCGGGCGCATCGTTGCGGGTGATGAGCGGGCTCTGGCTGCCGCCGGTTTCAAGATCGGCGACGCGGTCTGCGCCTTGGTCACCGGCGGCGCTTATGCAGAGCTCTGCGTGGCGCCCGTCGGCCAATGCCTGCCGGTGCCTGCGGGTTTGTCGATGGCGGAGGCGGCCAGCCTGCCCGAGACCTTCTTCACCGTCTGGGCCAACCTGTTCGAGCGGGCTGCCTTGCAGGCCGGCGAGACGGTGCTGATCCATGGCGGCTCCAGCGGCATCGGCGTGACGGCCATCCAACTGGCCAAGGCCTTTGGTGCGCGCGTGCTGGTGACGGTGGGCGGCGCTGCCAAGGCCCAGGCTTGCCTGGCGCTGGGCGCTGACGTAGCGATCAACTACCGCGAGCAGGATTTTGCTGCCGAGGCTCTGGTTGCCACGGGCGGGAAGGGCGTTGACATCATCCTGGACATGGTGGCCGGCTCCTATATCGAGCGCGGCGTGCAATGTCTGGCTGAGGATGGCCGCCTGGCCATCATCTCGGTGCAAGGGGGGCGCGAGGCCAAGTTCGATGCGGGCCTGCTGCTGCGCAAGCGGCTCTCAATCAGCGGCTCCACGCTGCGTCCGAGGCCGGTGGCGTTCAAGTCGCACATCGCTGCTGCGTTGCGCGAGAAGGTCTGGCCGCTGCTGGAACAAGGCCGCGTCAAGCCGGTCATCTATCGCGTGCTGCAGGCCGATCAGGCTGAGCAGGCCCATGCGTTGATGGAATCCAGCGAGCATGTGGGCAAGATTGTTTTGACTTGGGGAGAGACACCGTGAGCCGAACACCGCTGGTCGTGGGCAATTGGAAGATGCACGGTAGCCGCGCGGCCAACGCGCTGCTGCTTGCTGGCTTGCGTGAAGCCGGCCCATGGAGCGCTGAGGTGGCGGTCTGCGTGCCTTTCCCGTATATCGCCGAAACCGCTCTGGCTTTGAGCACTGGCCCCGGCCAGCACATCGCTTACGGCTCGCAAGACTGCTCCTCGCACGAGCAGGGCGCCTACACGGGCGAGGTTTCGTCGGCCATGCTGGCTGATCTGGGCTGCCGCTTTGCTATCGTCGGCCATTCGGAGCGCCGCGCCTATCACCATGAGAGCGATCAACTGGTGGCCGACAAAGCCAAGGCTGCGCTGGCGCATGGCGTGACACCCATCGTCTGCGTCGGTGAGACGCTGGCGGAGCGCGAGGCGGGCCATGCCGAGGCCGTGGTCAAGCGCCAACTGGCTGCCGTGGCCCACACGCTGACGCATTGCATTGGCGAGATCGTGCTGGCCTACGAGCCGGTCTGGGCCATCGGCACGGGCCGTACGGCCACGCCGGCTGACGCTCAGGCCATCCACAAGGTGCTGCGCACGCAACTGCGCGCCGCCACGCAAAAGGCCGATGCCATCCGCATTCTTTACGGCGGCAGCGTCAAGCCTGACAACGCGGCCGAGCTGTTTTCGCAAGAGGACATCGACGGCGGCCTGATCGGCGGCGCCTCGCTCAAGGTGGCGGATTTCGCTGCTATCTGCCGAGCGGCAACGCCGTCGAATTGAAGAGTTTTATCTAATTTCCCTTGGAGAGTTTTTGAGATGCAAGTCTTGTCGAATCTGATTCTGGTGCTGCAACTGCTGAGCGCGCTGACCATGATTGGCCTGGTGCTGGTCCAGCATGGCAAGGGCGCCGACATGGGCGCTTCGTTTGGCAGCGGCGCCTCAGGCAGTCTGTTCGGCGCCACTGGCAGCGCCAACTTCCTGTCGCGCAGCACGGCGGTCTGTGCCACCGTCTTCTTTGCCTGCACCCTGGTCCTGGCCTACAACGCCAACAACCGCGGCGGCACGGCCGTGAACGACAACCTGCTGGATCGTGCTCCGGCCGTCAGCGCATCGGCTCCGGCTGCTGCTGCTTCCGGCGTCGCCGCGATCCCCGGTGCGGCACCTGCGGCCAGCACCGCGGCATCGCACTGAATCGATAGATGAAAGTACCGAAGTTCACCGGGAGGCCGGAAATTTCGGTATAGAATCTGAGGCTGTTTCCACAGAGCAATTCCTCAAGCGACGTGGAAGCAATTTGCGAAGAAAAACACGAGCGGTCGTGGTGAAATTGGTAGACACGCTATCTTGAGGGGGTAGTGGCGAAAGCTGTGCGAGTTCGAGTCTCGCCGACCGCACCAAATTACATCGGTTAGGATTCCCTGCTGTTGCAGTCGATGGAATCTTGATCGAAGCGACCTGTCGCAGTTCCTGATTCGCTGAATCGGGGTTGCAAGGGGCAAGACGGGCGCGTACCGCAGGCAGCTTTTGCTGCAGACGGCGCGCCCTTTGCTTTGGGGTTGCAGTTGTGAAGAATCGTGCTTGCCACGCGGCAGGTACGGCAATGCGAGCGCCGACATGAATCTGGAACAGTACCTCCCCGTCATCCTCTTCATCCTGATCGGCGCATTCATCGGGGTCGCGCCCCAGGTGCTGGGCTTCATCGCCGGCCCGCGCCGACCCGATGCCGCCAAGAACTCCCCCTACGAATGCGGCTTTGAGGCCTTTGAAGACGCGCGCATGAAGTTTGATGTGCGCTACTACCTCATCGCCATCCTCTTCATTCTTTTCGACCTGGAAATCGCCTTCCTGTTCCCCTGGGCCGTGGCCCTGCGGGACATCGGTGCCTACGGTTTCCTGTCGATGATGACTTTCCTCGGCATCTTGGTGCTGGGCTTCGTCTACATGTGGAAAAAAGGCGCCCTCGACTGGGAATGAGATGTTGACGTCTCGTCTCGTTCAAGCCTCGATGAAAGAACGCAATGGGTAATGAAGGTATGTTGAAAGAGGGCTTCGTCACCACGCAGGTGGACAAGCTCGTGAACTGGTCCAAGACCGGATCACTCTGGCCGATGACCTTCGGCCTGGCCTGCTGCGCGGTGGAGATGATGCATGCGGGCGCGGCCCGCTACGACATCGACCGTTTCGGCATGCTGTTCCGCCCGAGCCCGAGGCAAAGCGACCTGATGATCGTGGCCGGCACGCTGTGCAACAAGATGGCGCCGGCCCTGCGCAAGGTCTACGACCAGATGGCCGAGCCGCGTTGGGTGCTCTCGATGGGCTCCTGCGCCAACGGCGGCGGCTACTACCACTACAGCTACTCCGTGGTGCGCGGCTGCGACCGCATCGTGCCCGTGGACGTCTACGTGCCCGGCTGCCCGCCGACGGCCGAGGCGCTGCTCTATGGCATCTTGCAGCTGCAGCGCAAGATCCGCCGCGAAAACACGATTGCTCGCTGAGGCTGAAACAAGAATGAGCAAACTCGACACCCTCAAGACGGCCCTCGAAGCCGCGCTTGGCGAGAAGATCCGCAAACTCGATGTGGCCCTCGGCGAAATCACCCTCACGGTGAGCAGCGCCGACTATCTCGACGTGGCGCAGACCCTGCACAAGCACGCCGATCTGGCCTTCGAGCAACTGATCGACCTCTGCGGCCTCGACTACTCGGCCTACAAGGACGGCGCCTACGAAGGACAGCGTTATGCGGTCTCTTCGCACCTGCTGTCCATCAGCAAGAACTGGCGCCTGCGCCTGAAGGTCTTCTGCGCCGACGATGACCTGCCCCTGGTGGCCTCGGTCACGCCGATCTGGAACTCGGCCAACTGGTTCGAGCGCGAGGCCTTCGACCTCTACGGCATCATTTTTGATGGCCACGAAGACCTGCGCCGCATCCTGACCGACTACGGCTTCATCGGCCATCCGATGCGCAAGGACTTCCCGACCACGGGCCATGTAGAGATGCGCTACGACGCTGAGCAAAAGCGCGTTGTCTACCAGCCCGTGACGATCGAGCCGCGTGAAATCACGCCGCGCATCATCCGTGAAGAACACTACGGCGGTATCTAAATGGCCGAGATCAAAAACTACACGCTGAACTTCGGTCCCCAGCATCCGGCCGCCCACGGCGTTCTGCGCCTGGTGCTGGAACTGGACGGCGAAATCATCCAGCGCGCAGACCCGCACATCGGCCTGCTGCACCGCGCGACTGAGAAGCTCGCCGAGAGCAAGACCTTCATCCAGTCGCTGCCCTATATGGACCGCCTCGACTACGTGTCGATGATGTCCAACGAGCACGCCTACTGCCTGGCCATCGAGAAGATGCTCGGCCTGGAAGTGCCGCTGCGCGCGCAGTACATCCGCACGATGTTCGGCGAGCTGACCCGCATCCTGAACCACCTGCTGTGGATCGGCGCGCACGGCATCGACTGCGGCGCGATGAACATCCTGATCTACGCGTTCCGCGAGCGCGAAGACATCTTCGACATGTACGAAGCCGTTTCCGGCGCGCGCATGCACGCGGCCTATTTCCGTCCGGGCGGTGTCTACCGCGACCTGCCGGATTCGATGCCGCAGTACAAGGTCTCGAAGATCAAGAACGCCAAGGCCATCGCCCGCCTGAACGAGAACCGCTCGGGCTCGCTGCTGGACTTCATCGACGACTTCTGCAAGCGCTTCCCCAAGAATGTCGATGACTACGAGACGCTGCTGACCGACAACCGCATCTGGAAGCAGCGTACGGTCGGCATCGGCGTGGTGAGCCCGGAGCGTGCGCTCAACCTCGGCTTTACTGGCCCCATGCTGCGCGGCTCGGGCATTGCCTGGGACCTGCGCAAGACCCAGCCCTACGACGTCTACGGCAAGATGGACTTCGACGTGGCCCTGGGCACCAATGGCGATACGTATGACCGTTATGTCGTGCGTGTCGAGGAAATGCGCCAGGCCTGCCGTATCGTCGAACAGTGCGTGGCCTGGCTGCGCGCCAACCCTGGCCCGGTCATCACCGACAACCACAAGGTGGCGCCGCCTTCGCGCGTGGACATGAAGTCCTCGATGGAAGAGCTGATCCACCACTTCAAGCTCTTCACCGAAGGCTTTCGCGTGCCCGAGGGCGAGGCTTACGCCGCCGTTGAGCACCCGAAGGGCGAGTTCGGCATCTACATCGTCAGCGACGGCGCCAACAAGCCTTATCGCCTGAAGATCCGCGCGCCGGGCTTCCCGCATCTGGCCGCGCTGGACGAGATGGCCCGTGGCCACATGATTGCCGACGCCGTGACGGTGATCGGAACGATGGACATTGTGTTCGGTGAGATTGATCGATGAGCCAAGCCATGAGTGCTGAATACGTCTTGAGCGAGGCCACCGCTGCGCGCTTCGCGCGCGAAGTGGCCAAGTACCCGGCTGAGGGGAAGGCATCGGCCGTTATGGCCTGCCTGGCCATCGTGCAGCAGGAGCAGGGCTATGTCTCCCGCGCTAGCGAGGACGCGATTGCCGAATACCTCGGCATGCCGCCCATCGCCGTCTACGAGGTCACGACCTTCTACAACATGTACAACCAGCAGCCGCTGGGCAAGTACAAGCTCAACGTCTGCACCAACCTGCCTTGCCAGCTGCGCGACGGCCAGAAGGCACTTGAATACCTGTGCAAGAAGCTGGGCGTGGAGGAGGGCGGCACAACGGCCGACGGCCTCATCACCGTGCAGAAGAGCGAATGCCAGGGCGCCTGCGCCGATGCGCCGGTGCTGCTGGTCAATGACCGCCAGATGTGCAGCTTCATGAACGAGCAGCGCCTCGACGAACTCGTCGACATGCTGCGCAAGAACTGAGGCCAGATCCAGATGCTTGACCTCTCCAAATTCCAAGCCAGCGGCAGCGAAACCTGCTTCCATGACCGCCACCTTGGCCCGCAGATCTATGCCGACCTGAATGGCAAGAACTGGGGCCTGCAGGACTACGTTGCACGAGGCGGTTATGCCGCACTGCGCAAGATCCTCAAGGGCGAAGGCACGGCCGACGGCGCGCCGATGACGTCGGATCAGGTGATCGCCGAAGTCAAGGCCTCGGGCCTGCGCGGTCGTGGCGGCGCCGGCTTCCCCACGGGTCTGAAGTGGAGCTTCATGCCCCGCCAGTTCCCGGGTCCCAAGTACCTCGTCTGCAATTCGGACGAAGGCGAGCCGGGCACCTGCAAGGACCGCGACATCCTGATGTTCAACCCGCACATCGTGATCGAAGGCATGGCCATTGCCGCCTTCGCGATGGGCATCAAGGTCGGCTACAACTACATCCACGGCGAGATCTTCGAGGTGTATGAACGCTTCGAGGCCGCGCTGGAAGAGGCCCGCGCCGCTGGCTTCCTCGGCGACAACATCTTTGGCTCGGACTTCAGCTTCCAGCTGCACGCCTTCCACGGCTTCGGCGCCTACATCTGCGGTGAAGAGACCGCGCTGCTGGAATCGCTCGAAGGCAAGAAGGGCCAGCCGCGCTTCAAGCCGCCGTTCCCGGCCAGCTTCGGCCTGTATGGCAAGCCCACGACGATCAACAACACCGAGACCTTCGCCGCGGTGCCCTGGATCATCCGCAACGGCGGCCAGCCCTACCTGGAGATCGGCAAGCCCAACAACGGCGGCACCAAGATCTTCTCGGTCTCGGGCGACGTCGAGCGTCCTGGCAACTACGAGATCCCGCTGGGCACGCCGTTTAGCAAGCTGCTGGAACTGGCCGGCGGCGTCCGCAAGGGCCGCACGCTCAAGGCCGTGATCCCCGGCGGCTCGTCGGCCCCGGTGCTGACGGCCGAGACGATGATGAACTGCACGATGGACTATGACTCCATCGCCAAGGCCGGCTCCATGCTGGGCTCGGGCGCCGTCATCGTGATGGACGACTCGCGCTGCATGGTCGAAAGCCTGCTGCGCCTGGCTTACTTCTATGCGCACGAAAGCTGCGGCCAGTGCACGCCTTGCCGTGAAGGCACGGGCTGGATGCACCGCGTGATCGAGCGCATCTACCACGGCAAGGGCAGGGCAGAAGACCTCGACCTGCTCAACAGCGTGGCCGACAACATTCAAGGTCGCACGATCTGCGCGCTCGGCGATGCCGCCGCGATGCCCGTGCGCGCCATGATCAAGAATTTCCGGCACGAGTTCGTGCAGATGATCGAAGCCGCCACCGTCAAGGCGGCCTGAGGACACCATGGTTGAAATCGAACTCGACGGGCAGAAAGTCTCGGTCCTGGAAGGCAGCATGGTGATGCATGCCGCTGAAAAGGCCGGCACCTACATCCCGCATTTCTGCTATCACAAGAAGCTCTCCATCGCCGCCAACTGCCGCATGTGCCTGGTGGATGTGGAGAAGGCGCCCAAGCCCATGCCCGCCTGCGCCACGCCGGTCACGCAGGGCATGATCGTGCGCACCAAGAGCGACAAGGCCCTGCAGGCCCAGCGCAGCGTGATGGAGTTTCTGCTCATCAACCACCCGCTGGACTGCCCCATCTGCGACCAGGGCGGCGAGTGCCAGTTGCAAGACCTGGCCGTGGGCTATGGCGCCGGCAAGAGCCGCTACGAGGAAGAAAAGCGCGTCGTCTTCCACAAGAACGTCGGCCCGCTGATCTCGATGGAAGAGATGAGCCGCTGCATCCACTGTACGCGCTGCGTCCGCTTCGGCCAGGAGATCGCCGGCCAGATGGAGCTGGGCATGGCCCATCGCGGTGAGCACAGCGAGATCCAGACCTTCGTCGGCCGCACGGTGGACTCCGAGCTCTCGGGCAACATGATCGACGTCTGCCCCGTGGGCGCGCTGACCAGCAAGCCCTTCCGCTACAGCGCCCGCACCTGGGAGCTGTCGCGCCGCAAGAGCGTTTCGCCGCACGATTCCACCGGTGCCAACCTGATCGTCCAGGTCAAGGGCAGCCAGGTCATGCGTGTGGTGCCGCTGGAGAACGACGATGTCAACGAGTGCTGGATCGCCGACCGCGACCGCTTCTCGTACGAATCTCTGAACAGCGACCAACGCCTGACGGCGCCCATGATCAAGCAGGGCGGCGCCTGGAAGAACGTGGACTGGACTACGGCGCTGGAGTACATCGCCAACGGCCTGAAGAACATCAAGCACGAGCATGGCGCTTCGTCCATCGGCGCTCTGGGCTCGGCCCACAGCACGGTGGAAGAGCTGTTCCTGCTGAGCAAGCTCACGCAAGAGCTGGGCTCGGGCAATATCGACACGCGCCTGCGCCACGCCGATTTCGCCAACACCGCGGAAGCCGGCAAGGCGCAGTGGCTGGGCCGTTCGGTCGCTTCGCTGTCCACGCTGGACCGCGCCTTCGTCATCGGCTCATCGCTGCGCAAGGACCATCCGCTGTTCGCGCAGCGTATCCGCCAGGCAGCACGCCGCGGCGCCAAGGTCAGTGTGCTGGGCGCCGGTGTCGAAGACTGGCTGCTGCCGGTCGCCGCCCGCGTCAACGCCGCGCCGAGTGCCTGGGTGCAATCGCTGGCCGATGTGGCTGCTGCGATTGGCGCCAGCACCGGTGCTAACGCTCCGCTTACAGGCACTGCGACCGCAGAAGCTCAAGCCGTCGCGCAGACGCTACTCTCAGGCCAGCATAAGGCCGTGCTGCTCGGCAACGCCGCTGCGCAACATCCGCAAGCCGCCAGCCTGCTGGTGCTGGCCAACTGGATCGGCGAGCAGACCGGCGCGAGCGTCGGCTACCTCAGCGAAGCGGCCAACACCGTGGGCGCACAGCTCGTCGGCGCGCTGCCCAAGGCCGGTGGCCTGAACGCGGGCCAGATGCTCGCTGGTGACACAACGGCAGGCCTCAAGGCCCTGCTGCTGCTGAATGTCGATCCGCTGGTGGACAGCGCCAACCCGGCCGCTGCCGCCAAGGCCCTGAACGCTGCCGAGATGGTCGTGGTGATGAGCCCCTTCCGCACCGGCATCGAATACGCGGACGTGATCCTGCCGACCGCGCCGTTCACCGAAACCTCGGGCACCTTCGTCAATGCAGAAGGCCGCGTGCAGAGCTTTGTGGGCGTGGTCAAGGCGCTGGGCGAAACCCGCCCGGGCTGGAAGATCCTGCGCGTGCTGGGCAATCTGCTGGGGCTCGACGGCTTCAGCCAGGACAGCTCGGAGCAGGTTCGTACCGAGGCCCTGGGCGTCGGTACCGACGTGTCGGCCCGTCTGACGAACGCCAGCAGCGCAAGCCTGGTGGCGGGCACCTCGCAAGGCATCGAGCGTCTTGCTCCGGTGCCGATCTACGCGACTGATGCGCTGGTGCGCAACTCCACTTCGCTGCAGCTGACCGCCGACGCCCGCAAGGCCGTCGTCGCCGGCCTGCCGCAAGCGCTGTGGGATCAACTGGGTCTGGGCAGCATGGGCGTCGATGCCCGCGTGCGTGTGAGCCAGGACGGTGCCGGCGCTGCCGAGCTGCCGGCCGTGCTCGATGCCACGCTGCCCGCCAATGTCGTGCGCGTGCCGGCCGGTCTGGCGGAAACCGCGACCCTGGGCGCTGCCTTCGGCGCCCTCAACGTCGCGAAGGTGTAATCGATGCAAACCTTGATTGACATTGGAAACGCGATCTACGCCAGCGCGCTGTGGCCGCTGATCTGGAGCGTGCTCAAGATCGTCTTCGTGGTGCTGCCGCTCTTGGGCTGCGTGGCCTACCTGACGCTGTGGGAGCGCAAGGCTATCGGCTGGTCGCAGATCCGCCCGGGCCCGAACCGCGTCGGCCCTTATGGCCTGCTGACCCCGATTGCCGACGCCGTGAAGCTGATCTTCAAGGAGATCATCTTCCCGAGCGCCGCCAACAAGGGCCTGTTCTTCCTTGGCCCCATCATGACCATCATGCCGGCCCTGGCCGCGTGGGCCGTGATGCCTTTTGGGCCCGAGGTGGCGGTCTCCAACATCAACGCTGGCCTGCTGTTCATCATGGCCATCACCTCGCTCGAGGTGTACGGCGTGATCATCGCCGGTTGGGCTTCCAACTCGAAGTACGCCTTCCTTGGCGCGCTGCGGGCCTCCGCCCAGATGGTCAGTTATGAAATCTCCATGGGCTTTGCCCTGGTGATCGTGCTGATGGTGACGGGCAGCCTCAACATGACCGAGGTCGTGCAGGTGCAGGAACGCGGGATGTTCGCCACTATGGGCGTGAACTTCCTCTCCTGGAACTGGCTGCCGCTGTTCCCGGTCTTCATCGTCTACTTCATCTCGGGCCTGGCTGAGACCAACCGCCATCCCTTCGACGTGGTGGAAGGCGAATCCGAGATCGTGGCCGGTCACATGATCGAGTACTCGGGCATGTCCTTCGCCATGTTCTTCCTGGCTGAATACGCCAACATGATCCTCGTCTCGGCCCTGGCCGTGGTGATGTTCCTGGGTGGCTGGAGCGCACCGATCTCCTGGAGCGCCATCGGCATGCAGACGCCGGAGTTCATCCAGCACACGATGGGCTTCTGGAACTGGGGCTGGCTGTTCATCAAGACCTTCTGCGTCGTCTCCATGTTCCTGTGGGTGCGCGCTACCTTCCCGCGCTACCGCTATGACCAGATCATGCGTCTGGGCTGGAAGATCTTCATCCCGGTGACCCTGGTCTGGCTGCTCGTTGTCGGCTTGTGGATCCAGTCCCCGTTCAACATTTGGAAGTAATCTGATGAGCGCCTTTACCGACTTCATCAAGAGCTTCATGCTCATCGAGCTGCTCAAGGGCATGAAGCTCACGGGCAAGCATTTCTTCTCGCCTAACATCACCGTGATGTTCCCGGAAGAGAAGACGCCGCTCTCGCCCCGCTTCCGCGGCCTGCATGCGCTGCGCCGCTACGAGAACGGCGAAGAGCGCTGCATCGCCTGCAAGCTCTGCGAGGCCGTGTGCCCGGCGATGGCCATCACCATCGAGAGCGATGTGCGTGCCGACGGCTCGCGCCGCACCACGCGCTACGACATCGACCTGACCAAGTGCATCTTCTGCGGCTTCTGCGAGGAAAGCTGCCCGGTGGACTCCATCGTCGAGACCGACATCTTCGAATACCACGGCGAGAAGCGCGGCGACCTGTACTTCACCAAGGACATGCTGCTGGCTGTCGGTGATCGCTACGAGCCCCAGATCGCGGCGCAAAAGGAGGCGGATGCCAAGTACCGCTGAGGCCTGAACCCAGGCTTCAACGCTGCTTGTGCCTTCCAAGGACACCCATGGATATCACGACCGTACTCTTCTACGTCTTCTCCTTCGTGCTGCTGGCCTCGGCGGTGCGCGTCATCACGGCGCGCTCCACGGTGCATTCGGCCCTGTTCCTGATCCTGGCCTTCTTCAACGCGGCTGCCGTGTGGATGCTGCTCAAGGCCGAGTTCCTGGCCATCACCCTGGTGCTGGTCTACATCGGCGCGGTGATGGTGCTGTTCCTGTTCGTGGTGATGATGCTGGACATCAACAGCGACAGCGACGGCGGCTCGCGCCAGGACTTCTGGAAGCACCTGCCGCTGGCCGGCCTGATCGGCGCCTTCATCGCGCTGGAGATGGCCTTCGTGCTGATGCGCGGCTTCAACCTGCCGGAAGCGCCTGAGCTTTCTGCTGCCGCGATCAAGCTCGGCAACACCAAGCTGCTGGGCATCGAGCTCTACACCAAGTACCTGTACCCGCTGGAAATCGCTGCTGCGCTGCTGCTGGTGGCCATCGTTGCCGCCATCGCACTGACGCTGCGCCAGCGCAAGGATGCGCGCACGCAGAACCCGAGCGAGCAGGTGCGCGTGAAGAAGGCGCATCGTCTCAAGATCGTCAAGATGGCGCCGACGGTGGAACTGCCTGCCGCGCCTGCCGAAGAAAACAAGGGAGCCGCATGATGCTGTCCTCCGCCAGTACGCTCACCCTCGGACATTTCCTGACGCTGGGCGCGATCCTGTTCGCGCTGTCGGTGATCGGCATCTTCCTCAACCGCAAGAACCTGATCGTGCTGCTGATGGCTATCGAGCTGATGCTGCTGGCGGTCAACCTGAACTTCGTGGCCTTCTCGCATTACCTCGATGCCCGAACAGGCGCCGATCCGATGGCAGGCCAGATCTTCGTGTTCTTCATCCTGACCGTGGCGGCAGCCGAATCGGCAATCGGCCTGGCCATCTTGGTCGTGCTGTTCCGCAACCGCGCCACGATCAATGTGGATGAACTCGACGCGCTGAAGGGATAAGAACAAGATGTCAGCAACTCTCAACGCAAACCTGCTGCTCGCGGTGCCGCTGGCGCCGCTGGCCGGCGCCGTCCTGGCCGGCTTCTTCGGCAAGCAGATCGGCCGTGCCGGCGCGCACTGGGCCACTATCCTGGGCGTGGCCATCGCCTTCGTACTCTCGGCCATGACGCTGTACAGCGTCGCCATGGACGGCGCGCGCTTCAACCAGACGGTCTACGAATGGATGAACGTCGGCGGTCTGAAGATGGAAGTCGGCTTCCTCATCGACGGCCTCACCGCCATGATGATGTGCGTGGTGACCTTCGTCTCGCTGATGGTGCACATCTATACCATCGGCTACATGGCCGAAGACCCGGGCTACCAGCGCTTCTTCAGCTACATCTCGCTGTTCACCTTCAGCATGCTGATGCTGGTGATGAGCAACAACTTCCTGCAGCTGTTCTTCGGCTGGGAAGCAGTAGGCCTGGTGTCCTACCTGCTGATCGGCTTCTGGTACACGAAGCCGACGGCGATCTTCGCCAACATGAAAGCCTTCCTGGTCAACCGCGTAGGTGACTTCGGCTTCATCCTCGGCATCGGCCTGCTGGTGGCCTATGGCGGCTCGCTGAACTACGCCGACACCTTCGCCAAGGCCGGTGCACTGGCACAGATCCACTTCCCGATGCCCATCCTGACGGGCATCTTCGGCAGCGACTGGATGATGCTGACGGTGGCCTGCATCTGCCTGTTCATCGGCGCCATGGGCAAGAGCGCGCAGTTCCCGCTGCACGTCTGGCTGCCCGATTCGATGGAAGGCCCGACGCCGATCTCCGCGCTGATCCACGCCGCCACCATGGTGACGGCCGGCATTTTCATGGTCACGCGCATGAGCCCGCTGTTCGAGCTGAGCGACACCGCGCTGAACTTCGTCATGATCATCGGCGCCATCACCGCGCTGTTCATGGGCTTCCTGGGCATCATCCAGAACGACATCAAGCGCGTGGTCGCGTACTCGACGCTCTCGCAGCTCGGCTACATGACGGTCGCCCTGGGTGCCTCGGCCTACTCGGTCGCCGTCTTCCACCTGATGACGCACGCCTTCTTCAAGGCCCTGCTGTTCCTCGGCGCTGGCTCCGTGATCATCGGCATGCACCACGACCAGGACATCCGCAACATGGGCGGCCTGCGCAAGTACATGCCCATCACCTGGATCACTTCGCTGCTGGGTTCGCTCGCGCTGATCGGCACGCCGTTCTTCGCCGGCTTCTACTCCAAGGACTCGATCATCGAGGCCGTGCACGCCAGCCATCTGCCGGGCGCGCAGTTCGCCTACCTGGCCGTGATCATCGGTGTGTTCGTGACGGCGTTCTACAGCTTCCGGATGTACTTCCTGGTCTTCCACGGCAAGGAGAACTTCCATCACAAGCCCTTCCCGCCGGAAGACGACGAATCGCATGGCCACGATGACGACCATGGCCACCACGACCACACGCCGCACGAGTCCCCGCTGGTCGTGACGCTACCGCTGATCCTGCTGGCGATCCCCTCTGTCGTGATCGGCTACCTGGCCATCGAGCCGATGCTTTACGGCAGCTTCTTCAAGGACGCGATCAGCTTCAACCTCGAAGCGCATCCGGCCATGGAAGAACTGGCGCACGATTTCCACGGCGCTGCCGAGATGGGCCTGCATGCCTTCACCAGCCTGCCCTTCATCCTGGCGGCCCTGGGTGTTCTCTCGGCTTACGTCTGCTACATGGTCGCGCCGGTCATTCCAGCCACCTTCGCCCGCGTGCTGCGTCCGCTGATCGTGGTCCTGGAGAACAAGTACTACATGGACTGGATCAACGAGAACATCCTCGCTCGCGCGGCCCGCATCGTTGGCACGCTGGCGTGGAAGGGCGGTGACCAGGGAATCATCGACGGCATCGTGATCAATGGAGGCGCCAGCGCTGTCGGCGGCATCGCGGGCCTGGTGCGCCGCGTGCAGACGGGCTACCTCTACTGGTATGCGCTGGTGATGATTCTGGGTGTCGTCGGTTTGATGACGTGGCAGCTCTGGCCTTATGTGGAGCCTCAACTCAAAGCCCTCGTGGCTTTCTGATAGGGGCGGAGAACAAGAATGGGAATTTTGAGTCTTGCCATCTTCCTGCCCATCGTCGGTGGCGCCTTGCTGCTGGCTTTTGGGCGAGATGAATACGCGAATGCGGTGCGCTGGACGGCCTTGATTGCCGCCCTCGCCAGCTTCCTCGTCACGCTGCCCTTGATCAGCGGGTTCAACAACGGCACTGCAGCGATGCAGTTTGTCGAGAACCTGCCGTGGATCGAGCGCTTCAACATCAACTACCACCTCGGTATCGACGGCATCTCGATGTGGTTCGTGCCGCTGACGGCCTTCATCACCGTGATCGTGGTGATCTCGGCCTGGCAGGTGATCGAGTCACGCGTCAACCAGTACATGGGCGCCTTCCTGATCCTCTCCGGCCTGATGGTTGGCGTGTTCAGCGCCCTGGACGGCATGCTGTTCTACGTGTTCTTCGAAGCCACGCTGATCCCGATGTACATCATCATCGGCGTCTGGGGCGGCCCGAACCGCGTCTATGCGGCCTTCAAGTTCTTCCTTTACACGCTGGCCGGCTCGCTGCTGATGCTGATCGCGCTGCTGTACCTGTACGTCAAGTCGGGTGGCAGTTTCGAGATCGCCGCCTGGCACGCGCTGCCGCTGAGCATGCAGGAGCAGACCCTGCTGTTCTTCGCCTTCCTGGCTGCCTTCTCGGTCAAGGTGCCGATGTGGCCGGTGCACACCTGGCTGCCGGACGCCCACGTCGAGGCGCCCACGGGTGGCTCGGTGGTGCTGGCTGCCATCATGCTGAAGCTCGGCGCCTACGGCTTCCTGCGCTTCTCGCTGCCCATCGCACCCGATGCCGCGCACCACTGGTCGTGGCTGATCATCGGCATGTCGCTGACGGCCGTGGTCTATGTGGGCCTGGTCGCCCTGGTGCAAAAGGACATGAAGAAGCTGGTGGCCTATTCGTCCGTCGCGCACATGGGTTTCGTCACGCTGGGCTTCTTCATCTTCAACGAGCTCGGCGTGCAGGGCGCGCTGATCCAGATGATCTCGCACGGCTTCGTGTCGGGCGCCATGTTCCTGTGCATTGGCGTGCTGTACGACCGTGTCCACTCGCGTGAGATCTCGGCCTACGGCGGCGTGGTCAACACCATGCCCAAGTTCGCGGCCCTGGCCCTGTTCTTCGCCATGGCCAACTGCGGTCTACCTGCCACGGCCGGCTTCGTCGGCGAGTGGATGGTGATCCTCGGCGCCGTCAGCTACCAGTTCTGGATCGGCGCCATCGCCGCCACGGCCCTGGTCTTCGGCGCCGCCTACACGCTGTGGATGTACAAGCGCGTGTACTTCGGTGCCATCGGTAACGACCATGTCAAGGAACTCACCGACATCAACAGCCGCGAGTTCCTGATGCTGGCCATCCTGGCCATCGCCACGCTTTACATGGGCCTCTATCCCAAGCCCTTCACGGACGTGATGCAGGTCTCGGTGAGCGAACTGCTCAAGCACGTGGCTCAAAGCAAGCTGGGGGCCCTCTGAAAATGAACACCATGAACGGGCTCTCGCTCTCCTCGATCTACCCCGAACTCGTCCTGTTCGCCATGGCTTGCGTCGTGGCCCTGGTCGACCTCTTCGTCAAGCACCCGGCACGCCGACCCACGTACTGGCTGACTCAAGCCTCCATCGCCGTGGTGGGCGTGATGCAGCTGTGCGCCTTCAATGCCGGCGAGACTGTCTACGCCATGCAGAACATGGTGGTGTCCGATCCGATGGGACATCTGCTGGGTGCCTTCTCCTGCCTGGCAACCATGGTCACGCTGGTCTACGCACGGCCCTACGCGGCCTCGCGCGAGATGCTCAAGGGCGAGCTGTTCTCGCTCTCGATGTTCTCGCTGCTGGGCATCAGCGTGATGGTGGCGGCCAACAACTTCCTGATGGTCTACCTCGGCCTGGAGCTGATGACGCTGTCGCTGTACGCGCTCGTCGCACTGCGCCGTGACCACGCCATCTCGACCGAAGCCGCGATGAAGTACTTCGTGCTCGGCGCGCTGGCCAGCGGCTTCCTGCTCTATGGCCTGTCGATGATGTACGGCGCCACCGGCTCGCTCGTTATTCCCGAGGTCTTCAAGCAAGTGAGCGGCGGCGTGCCCAACAAGAGTGTGCTGGTGTTCGGCGTGGTCTTCATCGTCGCCGGCCTGGCCTTCAAGCTCGGCGCAGCGCCTTTCCACATGTGGGTGCCGGACGTGTACCAGGGCGCTCCCACGGCCGTCACGCTGCTGATCGGTGCTGCGCCCAAGCTGGCCGCCTTTGCGATCACCGTGCGCCTGCTCGTCGAGGGCATGATCGGCATGGCCGTCGAGTGGCAGCAGATGCTGCTCGTGCTGGCAATGCTTTCACTGGTGATCGGCAACCTGGCCGCCATCGCTCAGACCAACCTCAAGCGCCTGCTGGCCTACTCCACCATCGCGCAGATGGGCTTCATGTTGCTGGGCCTGGCCTCCGGTGTGACCGACACCACCGCGAACGGCTCCAACGCCTACAGTGCGGCGATGTTCTATTCCGTCACCTACGTGCTGACCACGCTGGGCACCTTCGGCATGATCATGCTGCTGTCGCGCGCCGGCCATGAGGCCGAGGAGATCAAGGACCTGGCCGGCCTGGCAAAGCGCAGCCCCTGGTATGCGTTGGTGATGACTATCTTTATGTTCTCGCTGGCCGGCATCCCGCCCACCGCGGGCTTCTACGCCAAGCTGGCCGTGCTGCAGGCGGTCGTCGCTACCGGCGTGCCGTTCTACATCGGCCTGGCCATCGCCGCCGTGGTGCTGTCGCTGATCGGCGCGTTCTACTACCTGCGTGTTATCAAGGTCATGTTCTTCGATGAGCCGGCCGATGCCAGTCCGATCGGTGCGCCGACCGACGCCCGCATCGTCATGTCGCTCAACGGCGCGGCCGTGGTGCTGTTCGGCCTGCTGCCGGGCGGCCTGATGGCCTGGTGCGCCTACGCGATCAAGCAGACCTTGACGACATGATGCCCCCACGCGCGTTGTCGCACGCTGCCCCCCGCGGGGGCGCTCAGCGCCTTCAGGCGGCCGGGCGGCGCTGAGATGGACCAGAACGCCGCGATCTGGGCGGTCTTGCTGGCCGCGGTGGTCGCGGCCAATCTGCCGTATTTCAGCAACCGCGTGCTGTTCGTCGGCCGCAAGCGTGCCCACAAGCCAGTGGGCTGGCGCCTGCTGGAGTTGCTGCTGTTGGCATTGCTGACCCTGGGCCTGGGCTTCCTGCTCGAAGCCCGCATCGGCCAGAGGCAGGTGCAGGGCTGGGCCTTCTACGCTGCGGCGACCTGCCTCTTCATCACCCTGGGCTTCCCGGGTTTTGTGTGGCGCTACCTGCGTCGCTCCCGCCGCGAGTCCGTTGATGAGTGACGAGCATCTGATCGAAACCCGGCTCGACTCCGAGGCGGTCTATGAAGGCAACTTCCTCATGGTCCGCCGCGACCACGTGAGCCTGCCCGATGGCAAGCAAGCCACGCGCGAGTACATCCGCCACCCTGGCGCGGTGATGATCGTGCCGCTGTTCGACGACGGCCGCCTGCTGCTGGAGCGCCAGTACCGCTATCCGCTCGAACGCGTGATGCTCGAATTCCCCGCCGGCAAGCTCGACCCCAACGAGACGCCACTCGTCTGCGGCCAGCGCGAGCTGCTCGAAGAAACCGGCTACCGCGCCCGCGAATGGGCCTATGCCGGCATCCTGCACAACGCGATCGCCTATTCCAACGAAGGCATCCACATCTTCTTCGCCCGTGGTCTCGTGGCCGGCGAACGCAAGCTGGATGAAGGCGAGTTCCTCGATCTCGTCACGCATACGGCGGCCGATCTGGACGAGCTGGCTTTCAAGGGCGAGCTGACCGATGCCAAGACCCTGATCGGCATGCTCTGGCTGAAGAACTGGCAGCAAGGCGCCTGGGCGCTGGACTGGAAAGCGGCCTGAAATGAAGCCCCCACGCGCACTTTGTTCGCTGATCCCTGAGGGGGCACAGGCCTGCCTTGGGGCGGCCCGGTGGGAGCCCTGATGCTGGTCCTCAACCTCGCCTGTGCGCTGGACCACGGCTTTGAAGGCTGGTTCGGTTCGGCCGACGATTTCGAGTCGCAGCGCGAGCGCGGCCTGGTCAGCTGCCCCATTTGCGCTAACGTCGAGATCAAGCGCATGCCGAGCGCCCCGCGGCTGAATGTCCGCGCCAGCGCCGAACCCTCAGCGCCAGCCGGCTTGCAGGCCCAGGTGATGCAGGCCGTGCAGCAGATCATCAGCCAGACTGAGGACGTCGGTCCGCGCTTTGCCGAGGAAGCGCGCCGCATCCACCACGGGGAGGCGCAGGAGCGCGCCATCCGCGGCCAGGCCAGCGCAGAAGAGACGCGGGATCTGCTGGACGAGGGTATTCCCGTACTTCCCTTGCCCTTGCCAACGGACGGCGCTTTGCACTGACGCTTTATCGCGTCCATCTGCATTCCGTCGGTCCTATTCGCCGGCCGTCGTTCGACTTTTGGCATCCGCCGCGCTGCCCGATATGCTGACGAGGTTGTCAGTAAACCCAACCCATAATCGCCCCCGCCTGGAGAAGAGATGATTCACCGCTCGCGCGCCCTGATGTCCGCACGCCCCCTGATTGCCCTTGCCGTCGTAGCGGCGCTCGCGACCCTGGCCGGCTGCCAGAAGAGCGACGCCAAGGAAGACAAGAACAAGCTGCCCCCAGCCCTGCAACTTGCCCCCGAGGACAAGCTCGTGATGGGTGAGAGCGAGCACGCGAGCGGCCCCCTGGTCACCGGCTCGGTGCAGGCCGAGCGTCGCGCCGATCTGCGCGCGGAAGTGGCGGCTGTCGTGCAGCAGGTCTTCAAGGAGAACGGCGAGGCCGTCCACAAGGGTGACCTGCTGGTTCGACTGGACCCCACCTCGATCCGCGACAGCCTGACCTCGGCCGAGGAAGCCGTCCGCGCCGCCAAGGACGCCTTCGAACAGAACGATCGCCAGTACGAGCGCCAGAAAACGCTGCAGGCCCAGGGCATGGTCTCCATGCAGGCGCTCGAAGACGCGCAGAACCGCCGCGCTGCCGCCATGAGCGAGAAGGTCGCCTCAGAGGCGCGCCTGGTCGCGGCACGCCAGCAGATGAGCCGCACGGAAGTCCGCGCGCCCTTCGACGGCATCGTCAGCGAGCGCCAGGTTTCGGCCGGCGATACGGCGCAGGTCGGCAAGGCCCTGCTCAAGGTCATCGACCCCTCCAGCATGCGCTTCGAGGGCTACGTCTCGGCCGACCAGCGCGCCAACCTCAAGGTCGGCCAGATGGTGGACCTGCGCATCAACGGTCTGGCCCAACGCCAGCTCGAAGGCCGTGTGCGCCGCATCGACGTGGCCGCCGATCCGGTGAGCCGCCAGGTGGCCGTCATCGTGGACTTCGTCGATCCCCGCCTGGCCAACGTGGCCGGCCTGTATGGCGAAGGCAATGTGCGCACCACCAGCACCAGCGCCCTGATGCTCGGCGAGGGCGACATGCAGCGCGACGGCGACGCCGCCTTCGCCTGGGCCGTTCGCGACGGCAAGCTCGCACGCCTGAAGATCGCCCTCGGTGACCGCGACGCGCGCACGGGCGAATACGTCGTCACCACCGGCGTGAAGGAAGGCGACGTCCTGATCCGCAACCCCAGCCGCACCCTCGTCGAGGGCACGGCCGTGCAGCCCGCCGCGCGGGCCTCCGCACCGGCCAGCGTCGCCAAGGGAGCTTGATGCCATGTTGATTTCAGATTTCGCCATCAAGAAGCCGCTGGCGACAGTGGTCTTCATCATCAGCATCATGGCCCTGGGCCTGCTGGCGCTGTCCAAGCTCAAGGTCAACCAGAACCCGGACGTCCAGATCCCGATCCTCGTCGTGATCGTGCCGTACCCGGGCGCTTCACCCGAAACCTCCGAGCGCGAGATCGTCAACCGGCTGGAGCGGCCCTTGCAGGCGGTTTCCGGCGTGACCGAAGTGCAGGCCAATGCCCAGGAAGGGCAGGCCGTCTTCGTCATGAAGTTCGACTTCAAGAAGAACCTGATCGAAGCCACCGATGACGTGCGCAACGCCATCGCACAGGTGCGCTACTACCTGCCGCAGGAAATGCGCGAGCCCATCGTGCAGCGTGTCGATCCGTCCGCGGACCCGATCATGCAGCTCTCGCTGGAGTCCACCACGCTGAGCCACGCCGAGCTCTCGCACATTGCCGAGGACGAACTGGCCGACAAGTTCCGCGCCATCAACGGCGTGGGCACGGTGGAGATCTACGGTTCGCTGAACCGCGAGCTGTCGGTGCTGCTCTCGGGCCAGAAGCTGCGTGAGTTCAACGTTTCGGTGACCGAAGTCGAGAACGCGCTGCGCATGCAGAACATGTCGGCCCCGGTTGGCAAGGTCAGGGGCGATTTTGAAGACCAGAGCATCCGCCTGATCGGCCGCCTGCCCACGCCTACCGACTTTGACAATATCGTCGTCAAGAAGAGCGCCGGCGAACTCGTGCGCCTGGGCCAGGTCGCCACGATCGAAGACGGTTTCGCCGAACGCACCCATCTGTCGGTGCGCAACACGCGCCCGAACGTCGGCATCAACATCACCCGCTCGCGCGAGGCCTCGACGGTCAGCGTGGCCAAAGCGGTACGCAAGATCGTTGAGGAAACCCGTGCGACCCTGCCCAAGGGCACGACGATCGACGTCATCGATGACGGCGGCGAGCAGGCGCAGAATAGCCTGGACAACGTGGTCGACGCCCTGGCCCTCGGCGCTGGCCTGACCATCTTCGTCGTCTACGTGTTCCTGAACAGCTGGCGCTCCACGCTGATCACGGCCACCTCGCTGCCGACCTCCGTGCTCGCGGCCTTCATCGCGGTCTGGCTGTGCGGCTTCACGCTCAACTTCATGAGCCTCTTGGGCCTGTCGCTGGCGATCGGCGTGCTGATCGACGATGCCATCGTGGTGCGGGAGAACATCGTGCGCCACATGGAACGCGGCGCGGACCGGCGCACGGCCGCCTTCAAGGGCACGGCCGAGATCGGCCTGGCGGTGGCAGCCACCACCTTCTCCATTGTGGCCGTGTTCGTGCCGGTGGCCTTCATCCCAGGCATCTCGGGCGAATGGTTCCGCCCCTTCGCGCTGACCGTGGTCGCCTCGGTGCTGGTGAGCCTCTTGATCTCGTTCACGCTCGATCCGATGCTGTCGGCCTTCTGGGGCGACCCTCCGGGCTACCACGAGCAGCCCAAGACGGGCTTCTCGCTGCTGCTGCAGAAGTTCAACCATTGGTTCGACCATCAGGCCGACCGCTACGGCCACGTGATCGGCTGGGCGCTGCACCATCGCCGCATCATGGGCGTGATCGCCGCGCTGAGCTTCGTGGGCGCCATCGCGCTGCAGGCCACTTTCGGCGGTACTGAGTTCGTGCCCAAGTCCGACTTCGGCACCATCGCCGTGGACATCCGCACGCCGCCCAGTGCCAGCCTCGAATATGCGCGCAAGAAGTTTGCCGCTGTAGAGGCCATCGCGCGCCAGATTCCCGAGGTGAAGAGCACCGACAGCGGAATCAATAACACCGGCGGCAAGATCTGGATCGGCATTGGCAAGAGCACTGAGCGCAAGCGCAGCGCCCAGGACATCGCGTCTGACCTGCGCGAACGCCTCAAGGTGCTGACTGGCGGCGAGTACGTCGTGCTGGACGACCTGAACAACGGCGCGCAAAAGCCCGTGCAGATCCAGTTCTATGGCACGGACACGCGCACGCTGATGAACATGACCGAGGACTACATGCAGCGACTGCGCAAGGTGCCCGGCGCGGTGGACGTGGGCCTGTCGCGCCAGGACTCGCAGGATGAGATCCAGATCGAACTGCACCGCGGCCTAGCCAATGCCATGGGCATCTCGGTCGGCGACGCTGCCAACGCCTTGCGTGTGGCCTTTGCTGGCATCCAGGTCGGTGACTGGATCGACCCGACCGGCAAGACGCGCGACGTTTCCCTGCGCCTGCAAGCCTCGGACCGCGTGGACGCCAACAACATCGAGCGCCTGCCGATTACCGTGGCCGGCACGGGCCAGATGGTGCCGCTGGGCCAGATCGCCACCGTCACCATGGGCAAGGGCCCGGCCGCCATCCAGCATCTGGACGGCAAGCGCACGGTCGGTGTCAGTGCCAACGTGCAGGGCCGCGCAGCCGGCGAGGTGTCATCTGATGCCATGAAGCTGGCCAAGGCCATGAGCTTCCCGCCAGGCTACGGCATCAAGCTCGGCGGCGCGTCCAAGGACCAGGAGGAGGTGTTCAGCTCGCTGGGCATCGGCCTGCTGTCGGGCATCGGTCTCATGTACCTGGTGCTGGTGATCCAGTTCAACTCCTTCACCGCGCCGCTGGCCGTGATGCTGTCGCAGCCGCTGTCGCTGATCGGCGTGGTCCTGGCTCTGCTGGCGACCCACGGCACGCTCAACCTCATGAGCCTGATCGGCATCGTGATGCTGGCCGGCCTGGTGGCCAAGAACGCCATCCTGCTGCTCGACGCGGCGCGGGCCGAAGAGGCGGCGGGCGTGCCGCGTGAAGAGGCCCTGATGCACGCGGGTCGCAAGCGCTTCCGCCCCATCCTGATGACCACCTTCGCCCTGATCGCCGGCATGATGCCTGTGGCCATCGGCATGGGTGAGGGCGGTGAGTTCTACCGTCCCATGGCCGTGGCCATCATCGGCGGCACGATCACCTCGACCTTCCTCACGCTGCTGATGGTGCCGAGCTTCTACGACAGCATCGAGATCTCCAAGGAACGCATGTTCGCCAAGTTCCACCGCCGCGCGGATCGTTGGACGGCCATTCCGGCCTTCCTATTGACCTTCGTCGAGGCTGTGCTGACGGTGGTGCTGGTGCGCTTCGTCTTCCGCTCGGTGATCAAGTTCGCGGGCTGGCTGTTCGGCCGTGGCCGCGGCAAGGTCGCCGATGTCGTGAAGGTCGGCGGATGACCGCTGCGCAGACCGCCGTCATCACCGGCGCGGCCTCCGGTTTCGGCCTGGAGGTCGCCCGGCTCGCCGCAGCGCGGGGCATGAACCTCGTGCTCTGCGATGTGCAGGCCGATGCGCTCGAACGCGCAGCCGCCGAGTTCAACGGTTCTGTCGTCCTGACGCAATGCGTGGACGTCGGTGATGCCCGCGCCATGGAGGCCATGGCCGCCGTGGTCAAGGCCCGCTTCGGCGCCCCGCATTTCGTCTTCAACAATGCAGGCGTGGGTTGCGGCGGCCTGGTGTGGGAGAACACGGTCGCGGACTGGGAGTGGGTGCTCGGCGTCAATCTCTGGGGCGTGATCCACGGCGTGCGCCTGTTCACGCCCTTGATGCTGGAAGCCGCAGCGGCTGATCCGGCCTACCAGGGCCACATCGTCAACACGGCCTCCATGGCCGGCCTGGTTTCGATGCCGAACATGGGCGTCTACAACGTCAGCAAGCATGCGGTTGTGACACTGACCGAGACGCTGTACCAGGACCTGGCCCTGGTCACCGACCGTATCCATTGCTCGGTGCTGTGCCCCTTCTTCGTGCCCACCGGCATCGCCAACAGCGAGCGCAACCGGCCGGGTGAACAGGCCAGGCCCACACGCAGCCAGCTCGTCGGCCAGGCCATGATCGAAAAGGCCGTGGCGCATGGCAAGGTCACGGCTGCCGATGTGGCGGCCAAGGTTTTCGAGGCGGTGGACGCGCAAGCGTTCTACATCTACAGCCATCCCGAGGCACTGGGCGCCGTGCAGTCACGCGCCGCGGATGTGACGCAAGGCCGCAACCCTGCGGATGCGTTCCAGGATCGGCCGGAGATCGGTGAGCGTCTGAGGCAGGCGCTGCGTTAGAAGCCAGGAACGGGATTGCGCCCGCTGATCAGCTTGTAGCCTTGCGGCTGGTATTGGTAGACCTGGGTTTCCTTCACGGGCTTCAGGGGCGCGTCAGGATTGGCTTGACTGCGCCCGGTGAACGCGATGCGCAACTCACCGGGGCTCTCGTCACTGCCGAGTGCGATCGAGTACTTGCCGGCCACATCGAAGCAGGCGTAGCCGATCTTTTCGATCGAAGGTTTGCCGGCCAGCACATCGCCGCAGGCTTCGCTTGCGTTCTGGTTTGACGCTTCGAGCGGCACGCCCTTGACCAAGGTCTGCACGCTGCCCGCGCCGATTTCGTAGATCGAGAGCCAGGTGCCGCAGAAGCCTTGCCAGCAACTGCCGTTTTGCAAAGTCAACGCGAAACGATGCGGCGCGATGCGGGTCACGCCGCTGGCGCCCACCAAGCCAAAAAACCCCTGGTAGTCGAAGCCATCGATACGCGATACCAGTGCCCAGCCTTCGGAGTCCCGGGAAAAGAAGTAGGCACCCAACCACGCGCCGGACGGATGACCGTTCTGAGGCAAACCGTTCACGACCTCCACGGCCTGTGTCAGCAGGGCGGCATGGTCCTTGCCCAGACGTACGACTTGAAGCGGCGTGAGCAAGGCAGTGCTTGCGTGCTCGCTGCCGGCGATCGGGCGCCAATCCCTGTCACGAACAGGAAGCTGCATCTCGACCTCCAAGCCGTCAGCCGTAGGGCGCCCGGTCGGGAAAATTGAAGCGATCAGGGCTTCTCGCTCAAGACTTGTCGTTGCCGCCGACGCCAGCGGCACAAACAATCCGATCAAGGCCGCAAGCAGGCCCGCGACAAGCCCGTGGGTCAAAGCACCCGCCCTGGGTTCAGCAGATTCTGCGGGTCGAGCGCCTGCTTGATCGCACGCATCATCCCCATGGCCACCGGACTTTTGCGTTCCGCCAGTTCCTCCCGCTTGAGCCGGCCGATGCCATGCTCGGCAGAGAACGAGCCGCCATGTTGGCCGACGAGGTCGTACACCGCGGCGTTGACCTCGTGCTCATGATCGAGCGGCGCCTGCACGTTGTAGTGCAGGTTGCCATCGCCCAGATGGCCGAAGTTGACCAGCTGCGCCTCGGGCAGCAAGCGCAGCACTGCGGCATCGGCTTCGCGCACAAAGTCCGGAATGGCCGAGGCGGGCACGGCGATGTCGTGCTTGATGTTGAGTCCCTCCTGGCTTTGCGCCATCGGGATGTGTTCGCGCAAGGCCCACATGGCTTGCGATTGCGCCGTGCTCTGAGCCACGGCAGCCGTGCTGATCAGCTCTTGCTCCATCGCCGCCTCCAGCAGGGCGTAGAACTGGTTCTGCGCGTGGACTTCGCTCTCGCTGTCGGAGAGCTCCATCAGCACGGTCCATGGCGAGCTGAAGGGCTGCGTCAGCTGCGGGAAATGCTTGGCGACAAGCGCCAGCGCGTTCGCGTTCATCAGTTCGAAGCCGCTCAAGGCCGAGCCTGCGCGCGCTCGCGCAATCGAGAGCAAGGCCACCGCCTGCTCCAGCGTCTCGCAGCCCGCCAGCGCAGTCATCTGCGCGGCCGGCTGCGGGTAGAGCTTGAGCGTGGCCGCGGTGATGATGCCCAGCGTGCCTTCGCTGCCGATGAAGAGATCGCGCAGGTCGTAGCCGGTGTTGTCCTTGCGCAAGCCCGAAAGCCCACTCCAGATCTCGCCCTGCGCCGTCACCACCTCCAGCCCCAGGCAGAGTTCGCGCGCATTGCCATAACGCAGCACTTGCGTGCCACCTGCATTGCTGGCCAGATTGCCGCCGATGGTGCAGGAGCCTTCCGCCGCAAGGCTCAAGGGAAACAGAAAGGCCGCATCCGAAGCGGCCTGCTGCACGGCCTGCAGCACGCAGCCGGCTTCCACAGTCAGGGTCAGATTGGCAGCGTCGAGGGCGCGCACGCGGTTCATGCGCGCAAGGCTCAGCACCAGCTGCTGGCCGCTGTCGTCAGGCGTCGAGCCCCCCACCAGGCCGGTGTTGCCGCCTTGGGGGACGATGGCCACGCCGGCCGCTGCGCACAGGCGCACGACGGCGGCCACTTCTTTCGTATTGGCGGGTCGGGCCACGGCGAGCGCGCGTCCTGCATAACGCCGTCGCCAATCGGTTTCATAGGCTGCCAGATCCTCTGTGAGCAGCCCGGCCTCGCCGAGCAGCGCGCGCAGATCGTCCAGCAGCTTTCCGTTCATCACGCGGTCTTGGCGGCCGTCAGGCGCAGCCGCACATGCAACGCGCAGGCGACGAAGATTAGCAGCGAGAGCAGCACTTCAAGTCCGGCCAGCCAGGCGCCGGCGGTGTTGCGCTCACTTGTGGCGCGCACGGCACCTTCGAGGAAGTACAGCCACACCAGCAGGCTCAGCCAGCGGAAGGTGTAGAGCCGGTAGCGCCACAGGCCGGCAATCGGCGCCAGCAGGGGCAGCGCCTTGATCGCCAGCGTGCCATGGCCGGTGGGTGCCAGCCATAACTCCCAAAGCAAGCAGAGCGCGAACAGGGCAATCAGGGCGCCCAGAGCCAGGTTGCGCGACAAGACCTCGCGCGGGCTGGCGAGGCTTCGCAATGCAGCGTTTGACGTGGGTTTCGTCGAGGAGGCTTCAGACATGCTGGCATCATAGCCAGCATGTCTCCGACCCTGTCCTTCCCCAAGTCCCCGTTTCTGAGCACCCTGGCCGCCATTTTCCAGAACCTGCGCGAGCGCTTTCGCGAAGGGCGGCTGGCGCAGACCGCCGGTAGCCTGACCTTCACCACCCTGATCTCGCTGGTGCCGCTGCTGACGGTGATGCTGGCCTTGTTTACGGCTTTCCCGATGTTCTCGTCCTTCCAATCGGCACTGCAGGACTACTTCCTCAAGAGCCTGGTGCCCGACACCATTGCCAAGCCGGTGCTGGGCGCGCTCACGCAGTTCTCGTCCAAGGCCAGCCGGCTGGGCACTGTGGGCCTGCTCGCGCTGGGCGTCTCGGCCCTGATGATGATGTTCACCATCGACCGCACGCTCAACACCATCTGGCGCGTGCAGCGCCCGCGGCCGATTGCGCAGCGTGTGCTGGTCTACTGGGCCGCGGTCACGCTGGGGCCGCTGGTGCTGGGCGGCAGCCTGGCGATGACCAGCTACGCCATCTCCGCCGGCAAGGGGCTGGTCAACGATCTGCCCGGCGGCATTTCGGCCCTGCTGTCGGGGCTGGAGATCACCCTGCTGGCGGCTGGCGTGGCCGGGCTTTTCCACTACGTGCCTAACACCCATGTCAGGTGGCGTCACGCGCTGTTCGGCGGCATCTTCGTGGCTGTGTCCTTCACCGCGGCCAAGAGCGGCCTGGCCTACTACGTCAAGCAGGTGCCCACCTATTCGACCCTGTACGGCGCTTTCGCCGCCGTGCCCATCTTCCTGATCTGGTTGTACCTGGGCTGGATCATCATGCTGGTCGGCGCCGTGCTGGCCGCCAGCGCGCCAAGCCTGTTCCAGGGGTTGCGTCCGCGGCAGGAAACGCCGGGCAGCCAGCTCGCGCTGGCGCTCGATGCCCTGCGCGTGCTGCGTGACGCGCGCGCCCAGGGCCTTGGCGGCATGGCCAGCCTCGATCTGGCACGAGAGCTGCGCGTCGATCCGCTCACGCTGGAGCCGGTGCTCGATCAGCTCCTGGCCCTTGACTGGCTGGGCCGGCTGGAAGAGGAGGGCGCACAGCGGATGACGCTGCTGTGCGTGCCCGAGCAGACGCTGGCCGCGCCGCTGCTGCGCGCGATGCTGGCCACGGATCGGCGGGCGCTGTTGCCCCTGTGGGAACGCAGCGGCTGGAGCGGCATGCATTTGGATCAACTGCTCGGCCCCGCCGTCTAGGCATGAGCCTGACTCGAATCGCAGCGGCGCAATCCGCTTCCCTGCCGGGCGATATCCAGGCGAACCTGGATCGGCATCTGCGCTTCGCCAGGGCCGCGGCGGCTGAAGCAGTCTCACTGCTCGTGTTTCCTGAGCTCTCGCTCACCGGCTACGAGCTGGATCTTCTTGAGGGCTGCGTCCTCACGGCCGAAGACCCGCGTCTGGCGCCGCTGCTGGACTTTTGCGAGCGGCAGCAACTGACGATGGTGGTCGGCGCGCTGGTACCGCCGCTGACCGGCTCCAAGCCGGCGATTGGTGCCCTCGGTCTTGGTCCCAACGGCGCCCGTAGCATCTATCGCAAGCGGTTTCTGCATGCCGGCGAAGACGTGTTCGCATCGCCTGGAAATGCGAACACCTGCTGCCTGGAACTGAAGGCCGAGCGCGTTGCGCTGGCCATCTGCGCCGACACTGTTCACGCCGAACATCCTCGAAGGGCCAAGGAGGCCGGCGCGACGGTCTATGCCGCTGGCGTGCTGTGGAGCCGCCAGGGCTACGCGGCCGATGCCGCGCTGATGCAAGCCCATGCCGTCAAGCACGGCCTGGCGGTGCTCGCCGCCAACCATGCAGCTCCGACAGGCGGATTTGATTCAGCAGGGAAGAGCGCGTTGTGGCGGCCAGACGGGGAGTTGCTCTGCGCTGCGCCGGCCGCCGGCTGTTTTCTTGTGATTGCCGAAGCGCGTGAACAAGAATGGCTTGGCAGCTGTGTGGCGGTCGATATTTAAGGACGCTGCATGAAGCGAGGCGTTGCGAGCCGGCTTGTCTCGGCCCTGTTCCTGGTCACGGCCGCAACTTCGGCGACGGCGCAGACACCTACCGTCAGCAGCAAGCCGCCCGAGTATTGGCAAGCTTTTGTGAAGGCTGATCTGGATGCCGTGCATCAGACCATTCTTGACGCACATCCCGGCGTGCTCGATGAGCAGAATCCAGCCTTTGGTGATTGGGCTGAGCGCGGTTACCGCGAGGCGCTGCAGTTGCAGACGCTGGTCTTCAACTACGACAGCGCGTTGGCGATGGTGCGTTACTACACGACGGGATTTCTCGACGGACACCTGGGCTATTCCGACGACGCTCGCGGCAAGGATCCCATCGTCCTCGCTGGTTTTTCGCTGCAGCGCGAAGGCGAGCAGTACCTTGTGACGATGACGGCGGCTGCTCCGTGGCCGGTCGCACTGCCGCCGCTCGGCGCACGGCTGCTGGCCTGTGATGGGCGCACGCCTGAAGCCATCATCGCGAGCGACATCGCGCCGTTCATTGATCGTCGTGATCTGCAGCGTTCGCAGGAACTGCGCACGTCCTTCATGAACCATCTTTTCCTGGCGGGCCGAGAGCTCAAACGCTGCAGTTTCGAGGTGCCGCCCGACGGGAGGCGACTGGATCTGGAGGTGCGTTACCTACCGCTGGACTTGGATCGGGCGTTTGAGCTGATCTCGGCAGGCCCCAGGCATGCTGTACATGAAAACAGCTTCGACTTCCGGGGAGGCGTGTTGTGGGTGCGAGCCGGCAATTTCAGCCTGAAGCCGGAGCAGGCTCAAGCACTTGAAAACGTGCTGGCTGATTTGAATGGCTTGCAAGCTACACCGCGTGCCATCGTGTTCGACGTGCGTGGCAATGCCGGAGGAGACAGCAGGGTCGGCCACCGCCTTTTTGAAGCCGCGACCGGCGGCCTCGACTATTCACGAGATGGCCTGGACAAGCTGCCGCAGATGCATGCACTGTGGCGTGTGTCGGAGCAGTCGCTGAAGGCTGCGCGCTGGGGCTTGGATCGCGATGTCTCGCTCTATGGCGCCGGCAGTGAAAGCGCCAAGTACTTGCGCGACTTGCTGGCGCAGTTGGAGGCGGCCCAGGCTGCCGAGCAGCCCTGGGTGACCCAGGAGGAGGGGCCATTGCTGACGCGCTCCGAAATGCAGCGCCGCGGGGCCAGGCTCAAGCGCTACCCCGACTCCCGCGTGCTGCTGGTGACGGACGGCGTTTGCGCCAGCGCCTGCCTGGACATGGCCGATGAAGTCCTTCAAGTTCCCGGCTCCGTGCAGGTCGGGCAAGTCACCAGCGCCGATTCGCTCTACATCGATGTCGGGCGCGTTCGCATGCCCAGCGGCAACAACCTGATCGTGCCGCTGAAGGTCTGGCGCAATCGTCCTCGTGGCAACAACCAGCCGCTGGTGCCCGACGTTCCGGTGAAGGCGATTGACGACGACGCGGCCGTGCGCGCTGCGGTGCTTTTGACGCTGAAGCGGCAGTAGCTCAGGGGTGCAGCACCACCAGCAAGCCCACCGCCACCTGCTTGCTCGTGTTGCGGATCGCATGCGGCCCGTCCACGGCATAACGCGCGGTTTCACCGGCCTTGAGGCTTTGCGCGCTGCCCGCGGCGCTCACTTCCAGATGGCCTGAGAGCACGCTCAGGTGCTCGCGCGAGCCTGGCTCGTGGGCAGCGGATTCGAGCGCACCGCCGGGTTCCACCCGCAGCTCGTACCACTCGAACTGCCCGGCCAGGTCGATGGGGCCGAGGATGCGCAGCTGGCATTTGCCGTCCGGGCTGAAAAGGGAGGGCGTGGAATGCGCCGCCACGGTCTCGATGGCGGGAGCGGCGGCTTTCTCGCCGCCCAGCAGTTCACTCAGTTCCACCCGCAGGGCATTGGCCAGGCGCCAGACCATGGCCACCGTGGGGTTGGCCTGGTTGCGCTCGATCTGCGAGAGCATGGACTTGGAGACGCCCGCGCGGCGCGACAGCTCATCCAGCGACAGACCCTGAGCCTGACGCAGGTTTTGCAGGGTGGCGCCCACCTTGGGCGGCTCCATGGATTCAATGTTCATGCTTGACCGAGGCTCCAAAATCTTTATACTGAACGTCTGTTCGATATATCGAACTGTGTTCTGTTTGATGGATTGTGCACCAGGAGCGAAGCGATGACCACCGCCTTTTACGAGCATCTGAACCAGGAACTGGCCGGCATCCGCGAAGCCGGGCTGTACAAGAGCGAGCGCATCATCACCGGCGCCCAGGGTGCGGTGGTCAAGACGGCCGATGGCCGCGAGGTGATCAACCTCTGCGCCAACAACTACCTGGGCCTGTCTTCGCACCCGGAGGTCATCGAGGCCGCGCACGAGGCTTTGCGCACGCATGGCTACGGCCTCTCCAGCGTGCGCTTCATCTGCGGCACGCAGGATCTGCACAAGACGCTGGAAGCGCGGCTCGCTAAATTCCTCGGCACCGAGGACACCATCCTCTATGCCGCGGCGTTTGACGCCAACGGCGGCCTGTTCGAGCCGCTGCTGGGCGAGCAGGACGCCATCATCAGCGACGAGCTGAACCACGCCTCCATCATCGACGGCATCCGGCTGTGCAAGGCCAAGCGCTACCGCTACAAGCACAACGACATGGCCGACCTGGAGCGCTGCCTGAAGGAGGCCAAGGCGGCCGGCGCGCGCTTCACCATGGTGTTCACCGACGGCGTGTTCTCCATGGACGGCACCATCGCCCAGCTCGACGTGATGCGCGAGCTGACGAACCAATACGGCGCGCTGCTGGCCATCGACGAATGCCATGCCTCCGGCTTCATGGGCAAGACCGGCCGCGGCACGCACGAGTCCCGCAATGTCTACGGCAAGGTGGACATCATCACCGGCACGCTGGGCAAGGCCCTGGGCGGTGCTTCGGGCGGCTTCACCACCGGCCGCAAGGAAGTCATCGAGCTGCTGCGCCAGCGCTCGCGGCCTTATCTGTTCTCCAACACGGTGGCGCCGAGCATTGTCGGTGCGTCGATCAAGGTGCTCGATCTGCTGGAAGGCTCGACGGCCTTGCGCGACAAGCTCGAAGAGAACACAACCTATTTCCGCGCCGCCATCCAGGCCGCCGGCTTCGAGATCAAGCCCGGCACCCACCCCATCGTGCCCATCATGGTCTACGACGCGGTGATGGCGCAGAAGCTCTCGGCGCGATTGCTGGAGCTGGGCGTCTACGCCGTGGGCTTCTTCTTTCCCGTCGTGCCCAAGGGCCAGGCGCGCATCCGCACGCAGATGTCCGCTGCGCACAGCCGTGCGCATCTCGAACAAGCCGTGGCTGCGTTCACGCAAGCCGGCAAAGAACTCGGTCTGATCAAGTAAACAGTTATGACCACGAAGATCCTCATCATCGGCGCCAACGGCCAGATCGGCACCGAGCTGGCCCTGGAGCTGTCCAAGCGCCACGGCGACGCCAACGTCATCACCAGCGACCTGGCCCCCGATGGCCGCGTGCCCCAGCTCACGCACGAGATGCTGGACGTGACCGACGCCGGCGCGCTGACCACCGTCGTGCGCCGCCACGGCGTCACCCAGATCTACCACCTGGCCGCGGCGCTTTCGGCCACCGGCGAGAAGCACCCGATGTGGGCCTGGGACCTCAACATGAAGGGCCTGCTCAACGTGCTGGAACTCGCGCGCAGCGAGAAGCTCGAACGCATCTTCTGGCCCAGCTCCATCGCCGCCTTCGGTCCCTGCACGCCGCAGCTCGACACGCCGCAGACCACGGTGATGGACCCGACCACGGTCTACGGCATCTCCAAGCTGGCCGGCGAGCGCTGGTGCGCCTGGTACCACGCCAAGCACGGCGTGGACGTGCGCAGCCTGCGCTATCCGGGCCTGATCAGCTGGAAGACCCCGCCCGGTGGCGGCACCACCGACTACGCCGTGGAGATCTTCCACCAGGCGCTCAAGGCCGGCCGCTACAGCTGCTTCCTCGAAGAAGGCCAGGCCCTGCCGATGATGTACATGCCCGACGCGCTGCGCGCCACCATCGAGCTGATGGAAGCGCCTGCCCAGAGCATCAAGCAGCGCGGCAGCTACAACCTCGCGGGCGTGAGCTTCACGCCGGCCGAGATTGCAGCGGCCATCGCGCGCCGCGTGCAGGGCTTTGAGATCGCCTACGCACCGGACTTCCGCCAGGCGATTGCCGCCAGCTGGCCGCAGCGCATCGACGACAGCGAGGCAGCCCGCGATTGGGGCTGGAAGCTGCAATACGACCTCGACGCGATGGTGGACGACATGCTGGCGAACCTGCGGCCTTTGTTAAAGGCGGCTTAAGTCACGCTTGCCTGCGTGGCGAGGTGTGACAGGCCGCGCAATCCTCGTTAGGCTGGGCTCACCATGCCCAGCCTTCATCGCACTCTCGCCTTGTGCACGCTGCTAGCGTGCAGTGCAGCGCGAGCGGACGGTGACGATTTCAAGTACGTGCTCGGCCTGCAGCTGCAGAACCAGCCCGAGTCTCCCGGCTCTGATTTTCGCAAGACCAGCATCAAGCCGGTCTGGGCGCTGCGCTGGGGCCGGCTTCGCCTCTCGACCGGCGGCGGCAACTCCCTGATGGGCTTTGGCAGCGAGGTCTACGGCGCAGGCGCCAGTGCGGACTTGCTGACGCGCGACAAGCTGCGCGTGGGCATCTCGCTGCGCTTTGACGGTGGCCGCAACAGCGGCGATGCGCGCGCCACGCAGGGTCTGCCAGACGTGAGGCGCACGCTGCGCGGCCGCTTGTTTGCGGGGTACGCGATCACCGAGGATCTTCAGTGGTCGGGCTCGCTTTCGCAAGACCTGCTGGGCCACGGGGGTGGCTTGGTACTGGCCACCGATGTCTCCAAGCGGCTCATGCGCACGCATGACAGCGAGTGGTCCGTGGGCACCGGCCTGAGCGCGGGTGACGCCACGCAGATGCGGAGCTACTTCGGCGTCAGGCCGGAGGACACGCAGGCCAGCGGCCTGCCGGCCTACGAGCCCGGCGCGGGCCTCAAGGACGTGTGGATCGGGACCAGCTATACGCGGATGCTGCACCGCAACTGGATCATGCAGGCCTCGGCCGGGGTCTCGCGCCAGATGGGTCCTGCGGCCGACAGTCCCCTGGTTGTCCGCCCCCTTGCGGCGAACTTCGCGATCAGCCTCGCTTATCGGCGCTGATATCGGCGCTGAAGACGCGACACGGAATCAGAGCGGGATCTTCCCGGTCCAGATGTCCTTGTACATGACCCAGTCGCCCATGAAGCTGTAGAGCGGGCGCTTGAAGGAGGCGGGCTTGTTCTTCTCGAAGCCGAAATGGCCGATCCAGGCAAAGGCGTAGCCACACAGCAGGCCCAGCAGGATGAAGGCGAGCGCGCCGGTGTACAGCGCGGCGCCGAGGCAGATCAGGCCCAGCGAGGAGCCGACGAAATGCAGGCGGCGGCAGGTGCGGTTGGCGTGCTCACCCAGATAGAAGGGGTAGAACTCGGCAAAGCTGTGCATTTTCTTGACGTCGGTATTCACGGTGCTGCTCATGGGCTTGTCTCCAGAAGTTCTTTGACCGCATTGGACAACGCACCCGGCGCTTCCGCCATCAGGGCATGTCCTGCCGCCAGAGAGCAGACCGTGGCACGCAGGGCCTCGGCCAGCGCCTGCGCGCGCTTGGCCGGCGTCATCTTGTCGAGCGAGCCGAGGATCAAGAGGGCAGGGCAGCGCACCTTGGCCGCGGCATCCAGGCCGTGGGTGTAGCTGTCGCAAAGGCGCAGATCATGCTCAAGCAGATTGAGCGCCGGATGCTCGGCCAGCACGCGGCGCATCAGCGCAAGCAAGCGACCCGGCTCGTCGGGCTGCGAGCGCGAGTAGCTGTCGATCAGGGTGATGGCGGCATCGGGCGTATCGCGGGCCGAGCTCAGCAACACCTCGTTGACCCGCATCGGAAACGCGGTGCCCACCATCACCAGCGCGATCGCTCGCTCGGGCCTGCGCGAGGCAGCTTCCAGCGCGATCAGCGAGCCCATGCTGTGGCCGGCGAGTGCGGCCTCAGCGATGCCGCGACGGTCGAGTTCTTCCCACACCCAATCGGCCAGCGCCTCGATGCTGGCCACGGGCGCCTGAGCCTTGTTGAGGCCATGGCCGGGCAGGTCGAGCGCGAGGACGGAGCGCCCGGATGCCAGCAAGGGCAGCACGGGCGCCCAGACGCTGGCATCGTTGAGCGCGCCATGCAACAGCACGAGAGGGGAAGGGTGTTTCATCGGGCTGGGAGGTGTCATTTTTCAGCCATTGTGTGCTATGTTGGAAGCCAGAAATTTCCCGGAGACACCCCATGAAAGTCATCGACATCCTGCGCGTCAAGGACGGCAAGGGCGGCACCCTGTTCACCGCCTCGCCGGATGAGCCTTTGGCCAGCGCCGTCAACGTCATGGCGGAGCGCGATATCGGCTCACTGGTGGTGATGGAGCACGGCGATCTGGTGGGCATGCTCACGTTCCGCGAGGTCATCCAGGCCGTGGTCAAGAACGGCGGTACGGTGGGCACGACGCTGGTGCGCTCGGTGATGGAAGACCACCCCTTGACCGTCACGCCCGAGACCGAGATCGACGAAGTGCGCCGCATGATGCTGGGCCGGCACGCACGCTACATGCCCGTGCTCAACGGCCGCACGCTGATGGGCGTGATCTCGTTCTATGACGTGGCCAAGGCCGTGGTGGACGGCCAGGACTTCGAGAACCGCATGCTCAAGGCCTACATCCGCGACTGGCCGGTCGAAGAAAACCCCGAGACGGCCGGCGAATCGAAGCTGTAGTCAGGCGAAGAGATTCCCGGGCATCAGCTCGCTCGGGATGATGGCTCCGGGGTGCTGGATGACCAGCCCCGCCAGACGGTTGCCGGCCGCGGCTGCAGCCGCAGGCGCCAGCCCATGGAGCCGCCCGGCCACATAGCCGGCAGCGAATGAGTCCCCGGCTGCCGTCGTGTCCACGACCTTGTCGACGACGGTGGTCTTCACCTCGACGGGCACCGCGCCATCCACGCAAACCAGCGTCGGCTGCTGGCCGCGCTTGATGATGGTTTCGGCGCAGCCGTAACGGCCGATGTGCTCAAGCGCCGCTGCTGCGTCGTAGGAGTTCAGCACCGCCATCTCATCGTCCAGCGTGATCAAGGCCGTGCTGGCGAGGGCGTAGGCTCGCGCGTAGATCGCCCGGGCTTCGTCCGCGGAATTCCACAGGCGAGGGCGGTAGTTGTTGTCGAAGACGACCTGACCGCCTCTTTGACGGATGGCCTGCATCAAGGCGAGAAGCCGTTCGCGGCCGGCCTGGGGCAGGATGGCCAGGCTGATGCCGCTGAGGTAGAGCAGATCGACGCCGTCCTGCTGTGCCTCCAGCAGCGAGCGCTCGGGCGCGCTGAAATAGCGCCGCACCGGCGCGTTCTGGCGCCAGTAGGAAAAGTGGCGCTCGCCCTGGGCGTCCACCTGGATTGAATAGAGGCCGGGCATTTCACCCGGCATGCGCGCCACCAGGCGCGTGTCGATATTCTCGGCCTGCCACGCGGCGGCCATTTCATGGCTGTAAGGGTCGTTGCCGCCCAGTGCAGTGGCATAGCCTACGCTGTAGGCCGAGCCGGCCAGGCGGGCGAGATAGAGCGCCGTATTGAGCGTGTCGCCACCAAAGGACTGGCGCATCAGGCCGGGCTCGACCTGGCGCAATTCGACCATGCACTCGCCAAAGGCGACGACAAATGGAGAGCGCGCAAGACTCATGGCCGGTGTTCCACCGGCGCCGAATGGTTGACGAAGAAGTCGGGCCGGAAGGCCCGCGTGATCTCGATGGCCGGCAGGACGTGGTCGAGGTGTTCGCGCATGGCGGCGGTGGCCTTGGAGGCCTTGCCGCTGGCCACCTCGTCGACGATGTGGCCATGCTCTTCGATGACACCCTTCATGCGACCCTCGATGGGCAGGGTGAGCCGGCGGAAGCGGTCAACTTGCGTCTTGGTCTGCTGGATGATTCGCCAGACGCCGGGGCAGCCGGCGATCTCGGCCAGGGCCGCGTGAAAGGCCTCATCAGCCAAGTGAAAGTTGTTCGCGTCGCTGGCCTGAGCACAGGTGCGCTGGACATCCAGGATGCCGCGCAACCTGGTGACATCGGCTGGCGTGGCCTTGGCCGTCGCCAGTTCGACCACCGTCACCTCGAGCGAGGTGCGGATGAACATGGCTTCCACCAATTCGTTGATCGGAATGCGCGCCACAAAAGTGCCGACGCGCTGGACGATTTCGATCAGGCCTTCTTCGGCCAGGCGTTGCACGGCTTCATGCACGGGCGTGCGGCTGACACCATGTTCTGCCGCGATGTCGAGTTCGACGATGCGCATGCCGGGAGGCATCACCATGTCGATGATGCGCTGCCGCAGCGCAAGGTAGACACGCCGCGAGGCGCTCACGACGGCGGTGTTGCTGGATTTCGGGATCTTGCTGGTGCGTGGCATCAGACGAGCGCCTGTGAACAAATGGTTCTTGATTGTTGCCCAATCGCCGAGGGGAAAACGCCCTGCGTTGGCTAAGCGCAGGGCGTTTGACTCGGCTGGGCTGCTGCGCTTACCAGCTGGTACCCGCCGGGCTCGTGCCCGAGGGGAATGCCACGTATGCGCGGCTGCAGTCGACGATCTTGGACGGATCGACCGCCTTGGTCGCCGTGCCGTTCACGACGATGTTGCGGCTGGGATCGGCCACGATCGGCAGATTGACGCCGGTGATCGTCAGGTTCGCATCCGAGGAGATCAGGTTGGTGCTGTCCGGCGAATCGGTCACCACGTTCGTCAGCGTCATGGTCAGCGGATAGGCCGGGTTAGTGAAGCCACCCGAGTTGGCCGCGAAGCCTTGCAGTTTGACGCCGCTGCCGCCCTGGATCGACACATTGCTGACCGTGATGTCGTGGAAGTTCGGGATCAGCGGGCCGCCGGAAGGCAGCGCCTTGGTGCTGTAGTAAGGCGTGAACAGCAGCGAGTTGGTCACGTCCTTGATACAGATGTTGTTGTAGCTGACGAAGCTGACCTCACCGCCGCGGGCGTAGTCCGACTTGATCCGCAACGCCTCTTCCGAGCCGTTGAAGCTGTTGTCGTAGACCGTCATGTTGGTCACGCCGGCATTGGTTTCGCTGCCGACCGAGATGCCGTGGCCCCAGTAGATGTGGTTGTGGGCGATCACCAGACCATACTTCCGATCAGCACGCACATCGCGGTTGCCATCGACGGCGAACAGGCCCGAGCCGGCAGGCGTCGGATTGTTGCTGCCCTTGATCGCGATGTCATCGTCGCCGGTGGAGATGTAGTTGTAGGCGGCCACGAAGTTCTTCAGGTAGCCGTCGAACGAGATCGCCGTGGCCGAGGTCGTCGTGCTGCCGGTGGTGAGCTTGACCGAGGTGGCCTTGCTGGCGGAGCCGGGGTCGATGGCATCGGTGTTCTTGACGTTGTCCTCGCCCCACTGGTCGCCGGTGTACAGCGGGTTGCCGTTGCCGGCCGGGTTGGCGAAGGCGGCCAGCGAAGGCGTCTGGATCTTCACGCCCCAGATCGTCAGGCCGTCAATGCCGCTGGGCACCACATGGAAATTGGCGCTGTTGTTCATCGTGATGCGATACAGCGTCAGGTTCTTCGCGTAGTTGAAGACCATCATGCGGAAGTTCGACTGCGAGCCGAAGCCTGTCGTACCGTTCTGCACCAGGTTGCCCAGCCAGGCCAGGTCCCACCAGCCCATGTTGCGGGCCGAAGACTTGGAATCGACAAAGGTGCCACCGTTGTCGCAAGGCGTGCCGTCCGCAGCCTGCGTGCCCTTGGCGTAGTTCACGTAGGTGTTGTTGCAGCTCATGTCCACCTTCATCAGCGGATAGAGCTTGTTGGTGGAGATGATCTCGGCGTAGCCCCGGCTGTCGATGGCACCGTCGCCCATCACGGCGGAGTTGACCAGGTTGGTTCCGGTGATCAGCGCCGTGCAGTTGCTGGAGCTGCCGGCCTTGCTGGAACTGACCGCGGTGTTGGCGCAGTAGGGGCCGGCGGCGTTGGGCGAATAGGCCATGACGTCGCGCGTGGCGAACAGGGTCACGCCCTTGTCGATCCACAGCGTCACGCCGGAAGGCAGGTTCAGCGGGCCGCTGATGAAGGAGTCGCCCGTGCCCGAGCTGTTGACGACCAGGCGCACGGCGAACTTGCTGGCCTTGTACTGCGACTTGGCGAGTTCCTCGCCGCTGGCGCCGGCGATGTTGACGTTCTTGGCGGCAGCCGCCTTCTGCGCGGCCGTGGCGGTGGCGTCGGCGGTTGCGATGGTGGCACCGACCTCGGCATTCACGGAGGCGCCGCAGGCGTCCAGCGCAGCCTGGATGCGAGCCTGGTCAGGGTTGACCTTGGCCGGGTTGGCGGCGACGCCAGCACCGGCCACCGACGGGTCGGCTTCGGGCGGCAGCGCGCCGTCGGGGCGCTTGACCAGGGCGGTGCTGGCTTCCAGCGTCGCGCAGACCTGCGCATCCGTGGGCAGCGTGGGCTCGGCTGGGAGGTCGGGGTCGTAGCTGGTCGTACCGACCTGGAAGGGGGCTGCCGATTCGTAGTTCGTCGCGGTGGGATTGCTCGAACCGCCGCCGCCGCATGCGGCGAGCATGACGGCGAAGAGGCTGGAGACCAGCAGCGCACCGACTGGAGCGCGGCTCGCCTTGTGTGTGTGAGTCTTACTCATGGATTTGAGTCCTGTGATGGGGTTGCGCAGCGGATCAGAAGCGGGCGATCAGGCCGATGCCGACGGCTTGCGGGCTGTCGCCGGGAGACAGATAGGCGCCAGTCGAGCCGGTCCCCACGCTGTAGAGCGGGTCCTGTCCCAGGTTCACGCTTTGCTGCGTCTTGTTCTTGATGTACGTGCCGTAGGCATACGCAGAGAGGTATTCGTTGATGCGGTACTTGGCACCGAGCGAGAACTGCGTGGCCTGGTAGTCGCCGGGCTTGCCCACGACGGCGTTGTTCAGATTGCCCAGCTGGCCGCCAGACAACATCAGCGTCGCGTTGCCGATGTCCTGGGCGATCGAGCCCATGATGCCGACCTGCTTGAGGTTGCCCGTGATCGTCAGCGGGTAGATCTGCGTGCCCGACGGCGGCACGAATTGCGCGAAGCCGTAGCTCGCCTGCTCCACGCCGATGCCCAGATAGGTGTGCGTGGGGAAGGTGTACGAAGCGACGAGCTTGGCGTAATGGGTCGTCGCGCCTTGCTGGCCGGTGGTGCGGAAGCCGTAGCCGTTCTGCTGGTTGTCGATGTCAGCGCCGGTGTTCGACTGCTGGTCGTAGCCGATGCCGATCTGCAGCGGACCGTGGGTGTACTTGCCGGCCAGCGAGAAGCGCGTGTGGGCGACGCCGTTGCTGCGCGCTTCGTCAAAGCCCAGCGAAGCCGCCGCCTGGAAGCCGGCGAACTCTGCCGAGGTGGCATGGACCGAATTCTTGTAGCGCGCTTCGCCGCGGCTGAAGAGGCTGTAGGAGTTGCCGGTCAGCTGCGCCGAGGTGTTGTTCCACAGGTCGAGGCCGAGCGTGCTCAGGCCGAGGTTGCCGCCCATTGCGCCGCCCGAGCCGATCAGGGTCCGGTACGCGGAATCGTTGTTGCCGACGACGATGCGGCCGAAGCGCGTGTCCTCGATGCCCACGTAGGAGTTGCGCGAGGTCAGCGTGCTGGACTGGCCGATGTCGTTGACGCCGCCCTGGTCAAAGCTGTTAAGGCTGGCTTCGAGCTGCCAGATGGCATGGGTGGTGGGCGAGATCGTGATGCCACCGCTGGCGCCGACACGCGAGTTGCCATCGGTGACCCGGCCGCGCGCCGCGTAGGGCGTGGTGCCGCCGTCGGCCTTGACGGCCTCGACTTCACCGTTGATGAAGCCGTAGAACTTGATGGGTTCAAGCAGGCTCGTGTCGGCCTTGGCGGCGGCGCCGCACAGGCTTGCAACTGCGGCCGGGATGCCCAGCGCGAGGTGCTTCCAACTGGGTTTGCGATTCGAGATCATCGATGTCTCCTGAGTGTTAAAAGAGGATGCAGGCAAGGGCGTGGCCAGCCGGCTGTTCTGGCCGGGGAGAGGAGTGACGCCTGGGGTTGGGGAAGGAAGGTCAGGCCGGGTACGCTGGCTCTACGTCTTTGCCAGGCAGGGAACTCGTTTCATCGGCCGGCGATGCGCGCGCCGGCTTGGCCAGCACGATCAAGGCCACCGCGGCAAAAAGATCGAAGATGGCCAGCACGCAGAACAGCGGCCCGTAGCCGACCTGGGTCACCAGCACGCCGAACACCGCGGTGAATGCCGCCGCACCGAGGTAGCCGAACATGCCGCCCATGCCGGTGGCTGTGGCCACATCGTTCTTGCCGAACATGTCCGAGGTGGCGGCGTACAGCGCGCCCGACAAGGTCTGGTGCGCAAAGCCGCCCAGGCACAGCAGGGCCACCGCGGCCACCGGGCTGGCCACCAGGCTCACGCAGGCCGGGCCGATCATGCACAGAGCGCCGGTCACCACCACCAGCTTGCGCGAACTCAGGATCGAGACACCCAGGTAGCGGTGGTACAGCGGGCTCAGGTAACCGCCCAGGACGCAGCCGACATCGGCGGCCAGAAACGGCATCCATGCGAACAGTGCCACTTCCTTCAGGTTCATGTGACGCTCGGTCATCATGTACAGCGGAATCCAGGCATTGAACGTCTGCCAGGCGGGTTCCGAAAGAATGCGCGGAATGCCGATGGCCCAGAAGTTGCGGCTGAGGAGGATGTCCTTCCAGCGGCGCTTGGAGATGAAGGAGCTGGAGTACTGCGCCTCCTGCCCGGCGGCGATGTAGTTCGCCTCTTCCTTCGTCAGCCGGCGCTGGTCGCGCGGATGCTTGTAGAGCAGCATCCAGAGCGCCGTCCAGACCACGCCCAGCACGCCCACGGTGACGAAGGCCATCTTCCAGCCGCCGTGGTAGATCGCCCAGACAACCAGCGGCGGAGCCAGAACAGCGCCGACCGAGGAGCCAATGTTGAACCAGCCGATGGCGACAGAACGCTCCTTGGCGGGGAACCATTCGGTCGTGGCCTTGACGCCAGCGGGGATGCCGGCAGCTTCGGTTACACCGAGCGCGCCGCGGAACACCGCCAGGCCCACCCAGTCCGTGGCCAGCGCGGCGCCGGCGCAGGTCAGCGACCAGGCCAGCGCGAAGATCGCAAAGCCCAGCTTCGTGCCGATGGCGTCGATGATGTGGCCGGCGACGGGCTGCATCAGCGCATAGCAGATCTGCCAGGACACGACGATGTGCGAGTACTGCTCCGTCGTGATGGACAGATCCTTCATCAACGCCGGCGCGGCGACCGATAGCGTGTTGCGCGCGAGGTAGTTGACGATCAGGCCGGCGGCAACCAGGCTGACCATCCACCAACGCATTCCTTTGAACTTTCTCATCTTGTCTCCTGCTGCTCTCGCTGTTTGTTGTTATGTGAGAGCTGGCGTTCGGGTTGTTAGGGCGCCTGAACGTTCAAGCGTCCGGCGTATGCCGTTCTTTTCTATGGCCTCAAGGTCGGCCGCCAGCGCGTCCACCAGGCCTGGCACCGCGCTCAGGTCGCGGCCCCACAGATCGGCGTTCTCCAGCCAGCGGCCGGCGAGATCGGCCCAGTTCCAGCGGCCTTCTTCGAGATGCGACCAGGCGCCGGCAAACCATTCGAGATGGCGGCTGTCGTCCTTGAGCGTGATGGCCCGGCCGCGATACAGATGCATGGTGGCCGCAAGTGCCAGCACCAGGCGCTTGGGCAGGGCCTGCTCTTGCTCCTGGTAGCGCAGCAGTTGCGGCATCACGCGCACCGCGAACTTGCTCCAGCTGTTGAGCGCAATCGACTCAAGTCGGTGGTGGATGAAGGGGTTCGAGAACCGCCTCAGCACATCCGCCGCAAAGGACTGCAGCTCGCTGGCGGGCAAGGGCAGGGTGGGAATCACCTCTTCACGCAGGGCATCGACCAGGAAGCCGGTGACGAGCTCGTCGTTCATCGCCGCGCCGACGCTCTCAAGGCCGGCAAGCAGTGCGATCGGCACCAGGAGGGTGTGGCCGCCATTGAGGATGCCGACCTTGCGCAGCTTGAAGGGCTTGATGTCCTCAACGAGATTGATGTGCAGGCCCGAGTGCTGGAGCTTGAGCTCCTGGGCCAGCGCCGCCGGCCCCTGGATGACGAAGAGATTGAAGTACTCGGCCGCAACCAGGAAGGGATCGCGATAGCCGAGCTCGTTTTCAAGCGCTGCCATCTCGGCGGCCGGATGGCCGGGAACGATGCGATCGACCAGGGTCGAGCAGAAGAAGCAGGAGCGGTCCAGCCAGTCCGTGAAGCCCGGCTCCAGATTCCATCTTTGCGCGAAGTGCAGGACGCAGCGCTTGAGCGCGGGCCCGTTGTCGTCGATCAGTTCGCACGGCAGCACGTACACGCCCTTGTCCGGCTGCCCGTTGAAGGCGCGGTAGCGCTCGTGCAGCCAGCGCGTCAGCTTGGCCGGAAAGCTTGCCGGCGGGCGATCTTCGTAGGCATCGACCTCGTTGGCGGCGATGCCGGCTTCGGTCGTGTTGGAGACGATGAAGCGCAGCGCCGGCTCATGGGCCGAAGCGATGAAGGCGTCGAAGTCCTTGCGCAGATCGACCTCGCCACGCACGCACTGGATCTGGCGGAATTGCTTGACCGGCGCGCCGGCTTCGTTCAGGCCGCGCACCAGGGTCGTGTAGACGCCGCCTTGCGTATCGAGCAAGGGCGCGTCATTGCCGGCGGTGGAGCGCAACACCAGCACATCGGCGTTCAGGCCTTGCGTTTCATTGAGGATGTCCACGTACCAGTCGAAGAAGCCACGCAGGAAGTTGCCGCCGCCAAACTGGAGGACGCGCAGGGGCCGCTGGCTGGGCTGGGCGCGATGAAGTTGCTGCATGTTCTCGGCCTTGCTTTACAGCGAGATGTCGCGCTTCCAGAACAGGAAGTCGTATTGCTGAAGCCGATCCGCCTTGGCCGCGTACTGGCCGCCGGCCGTGGCAACCACCATGTCGAGCAGGCCTGCAGCCACTTCAGGCAATGGCTTGCCTTCGATGACCGGCCCGCAGTCGTAGTCGATCAATTCGCTGAGCTTGGCCGCCACGCGGCTGTTGCTGGCGATCTTCAGCACCGGCACGATGGGGTTGCCCGTGGGCGTGCCCAGGCCGGTGGAGAACAGCACGACATTGGCGCCGGAAGCGACGATGCCGGTGACCGACTCTACGTCGTTGCCCGGGGTGCACAGCAGCGAGAGGCCCGGCTTGTCGGCCTGCTCGCCGTAGTCGAGCACGGAGACGATGGGCGAAGTGCCGCCCTTCTTGGCCGCGCCCGCTGATTTCATCGCATCGGTGATCAGGCCGTCGCGGATGTTGCCGGGGCTGGGGTTGTCGGCGAAATGGGTGCCGACCGCTTCGGCCTTGGCTTCGAAATCGCGCATCAGGCCGAGGAAGCGGCGCTTGTCGTCGTCGTTGACGCAGCGCTCGATCAGATTGCTCTCGACGCCGCAGAGCTCGGGGAATTCGGCCAGCATGGACGAGCCGCCGAGGGCCACCACCATGTCCGAGACCAGGCCCATGGTCGGGTTGGCTGAAATGCCCGAGAAGCCGTCGGAGCCGCCGCATTTCACGCCGATCTTCAGGTGCGAGAGCGGCACCGGCTGGCGCTTGACTTCGTTCGCCTTCGCCAGGCCCTTGAGCGTGTCCTGCAGCACCGCCTTCATCAGGGCCTGCTCGCCGCCTTCCCACTGCTGCTGTTCGTAGATCAGGCAGGGCTTGTCGAATTTGGGGTTCTGCCTGGCCAATGCGTCCTTGAACATCGAGATCTGCGCGTTCTGGCAGCCGAGGCTGAAGACGGTCACGCCGGCCACGTTGGGATGGTCGGCATAGGCCGCCAGGATCTTGCACAGCGAACGCGCATCGGCCCGCGTGCCACCACAGCCGCCGGCGTGCGTGATCATGCGGACGCCATCGACATTCGGGAAAGGCCGTGCCTTGGGCTGCACGGCCTGCATGTCCTCCTGCAGCAAGGACATGGTGAAGGCGGCCAGGTCATCGCTGGCATAGCCCAGCGGCCGCTCCAGCGCATTGCGCAGTTGCTCGACGTTGCGGTTCTCGCAGAACACCAAGGGGAAGATCAGCCAGTAGTTGGCAGTTCCCACGCGGCCATCGGCACGCACGACGCCGTTGAAGCTGCCGCCTTGCCAGGCCTCGACCGAAGGCGGTGTCCATTCGTAGGGCTTGGATTCACCGAGGTCCACGTCGGCCGCGTAGTGGGCCAGGTTGTCGGTGGTGACGGCCTCGCCGCGGCGGATGTCCTCGGTTGCCTTGCCGACCGGCACGCCGTAGAGCTTGAGGATCTCGCCCTTGGCAAAGGCGCGGCGCGCGAACTTGTGCTTGCGCTGCACCGGGCTGCTGATCAGGAAACTCTCGCCTTCCCACTGCACGACTTCGCCGACGGCGAGATCATCCAGCGCGACGAGCATGTCGTCGTCAGGATGAATGCAGAGGAGCTTTTGCTTGGCGTCCATGGCGTTGCTCACAGCTGGAAGTAGCGCTTGGCGTTTTCATAGCAGATGCCGCGCACGATCTGGCCCAGGGCGTCCTGGTCGTTCGGGTATTCGCCCGCTTCCACCCACTGGCCCAGTTGCCGGCACAGCAGGCGGCGGAAGTAGTCGTGGCGCGGGTAGGAAGCGAAGCTGCGCGAGTCCGTCACCATGCCGACGAAGGTGCCGAGCACGCCGTGGTTGGCCAGCGTTGTCAGCTGCGCGAGGTTGCCGTCCTTGTGGTCGTTGAACCACCAGGCCGGGCCGAACTGCAGCTTGCCGGTGATGCGGCCGTCCTGGTAGGCGCCGATCAGCGTGGAGAGCACTTCGTTCATCGCCGGGTTCAGGCAGAACAGCACCGTCTTTGGCAGCTCGTTCGTGGCATCCAGCGCATCCAGCAGGGCGACCAGCGAGCTGCTGCACGTCATGTCGGAGATCGAGTCGTAGCCGGTGTCCGGCCCCAGCTCCTGGTACTTGCGCGTGTTGTTGTTGCGGTGTGCGCCGATGTGCAGGCACATGGCCCAGCCCTTGCGCGCATAGGCGCGGCCCAGCGCTTCCAGCAGGCCGCGCAGGTAGATGCCGGCTTCGGCGTCGTCGAGTTCGCGGCCGCTCAGCCGCTTGGCCAGCAGGGCATCGCATTCGGCGACGCTGACCGCCTTGACGGACAGCGGCAGGTCGATGGCGTGGTCAGAGATGCGCGCGCCGCGCTCGTGGAAGAACTCGACACGGTTCTCCAAGGCCTGCACCAGCGTCGCGAACGAGCCGATCTTGATGCCGCTGGCCTGCGACAGCTGCTGCAAGTAGTCGGCGAAGTCCGGGCGGTTGATGCGCATCGCGCGGTCGGGGCGATAGGCGGGCAGCACGCGGGTCTTGAGCGCCGACTTGCTGATTTCTTCGTGCTGCACGAGATCGTCCGCCGGGTCGTCCGTGGTGCAGGCGATCTCGACCTTGGCCTGTTCCAGGAAGGCCCAGGTGTCCATCGTCGCCAGCTTGGCGTTGGCCTGCTCCCAGATCTGGGCGGCGTTGGCCGTGTTGATGGTCAGCTCGATGCCGAACAGGCGCTTGAGTTCGAGATGGCACCAGTGATGGATCGGATTGCCGGCGGCCAGCGGCAGCACGCGGCAGAAGGCCTGGAACTTGGCCTCGTCGCTGGCGCTGCCGGTGATCAGCGATTCATCGACGCCGGCCGTGCGCATCAGGCGCCATTTGTAATGGTCGCCCCCCAGCCAGAGCTCGGTGATGTTGCGGAAGGTCTTGCGTTCCGCGATCTCGCCCTGCTGCAGGTGCGAGTGGTAGTCGATGACCGGCAGGTCGGCGGCGAAATCACGGTAGAGCTGGCGGGCCGTCGCGGTGTCCAGCAGGAAATCTTCGGCGAGAAATGGGCGCATGGGCGGTTCCGGTACTGCGTCACGGGACGGCGTGGATCGGGACCGCGGAGGGGTCTTATCGACGCCGGAAATATCACTATACTAGAACTGATATTTCAGTTGTGCAAGTGAAATTCCGCAAACGAGTGGAAACCCGCACAACAACAACGGAGACCTGTCCATGCAATTCAAGAACTTGAAGATCTCTCAGCAGCTGGCGATGGCATTCGCGCTGAGCGTCGGGATGATCGTGCTGGTCGGCGCGATCGGCGTGAGCCGCCTGCGCCAGTTGAGCGAGATGCAGTCGGAGATGTACAGCTCCGAGGTGGTGCCTTTGGGCTTGGTGCGCACGGCCTCCTGGCAGGCGGCAACGCATTTCCGCCGCATGTACCCCTATCTGCTCAAGCCCGACGCCAAGTCGCGCGAGGAGACGCTGGCGCTGAACCGCAACAGCGAGGCTGACATCCTCAAGCTGATCGACTTCGAGCGCGCCCACACCGTCAGCGCAGAGCAAAAGGAACTGCTGAACGGCTTCGATCAGCTGTGGCCCGAGTACCTGGCCTCGGTCGACAAGTACGAGACCCTGGCGCGTTCGGGCGACAACGACGCCGCGATCCAGCAGCTCAACACCTCGACCGACCCGCTGCATGTCCGCCTGCGCAAATTGCTGATCCAGCTGGGGCAGATGCGCGAGGACTCTGCCCGCCAGCGCGCCGAAGCCGGCGTGGCCCTGGTGCAGACCGAGGCTGAGTGGATGATGGGCTACGTCACCGTGGGCCTGGTGCTGGCCTGCTGGGCGGGCTGGCTGGTGACCCGCAGCATCACGCGTCAGATCGGCGCCGAACCCGCCGATGCCGTGCGCTTCGTCGAACACATTGCGGCCGGCGACTTGAGCGCCAAGGCCACGCTGCGAGAAGGTGACGAGCTCAGCCTGATGGCCCGCCTGGCGACGATGCGCGCCAGTCTGGTGGACGTGATTGCCGGCGTGCGCAGCGGCGCGGAAAGCGTGGCCAATGCCTCGGCGGAAATCTCGCAGGCCAATCTCGACCTGAGTCAGCGCACGGAAACGCAGGCGGCCTCGCTGCAGCAGACAGCCGCCTCCATGCAGGAGCTGGGCTCGACGGCGCTGCAGAACTCGAACCATGCCAAGACGGCCAATCAATTGGCGCAGGACGCCAACGGCGTGGCCGGCCGCGGCGGCCAGGTGGTCAACGACGTGGTCGGCACCATGCGGCAGATCCAGGAAAGCTCGTCGCGCATCGCCGACATCATCGGCGTCATCGACGGCATCGCTTTCCAGACCAATATCTTGGCGCTGAACGCGGCCGTCGAAGCTGCTCGCGCGGGCGACCAGGGCCGCGGCTTTGCCGTGGTCGCAGGTGAGGTGCGCGCCCTGGCTCAACGCAGCGCCACGGCGGCCAAGGAGATCAAGACCCTGATTGGCACCAGCGTGGAAAGGGTGGAGCAGGGGACGCAGCTGGTGGGCGATGCCGGCAAGACGATGGAGGAGATGGTGGCTGCGATCCGCCGCGTCACCGACGTGATGAGCGCCATCAGCGAGGCCAGCCAGCGCCAGAGCGTGGGCGTGGCCGACGTGGACCAGGCCGTCTCGCAGATGGACCAGATGACGCAGCAGAATGCGGCCCTCGTTGAAGAGACGGCCGCCGCCGCGGACGGCCTGCGCTTGCAAGCTCAACGCCTCGTGGAAGCCGTCGCCGTGTTCCGCCTGGGCTGATTGCGCAAGTAAACTCTTCCCTTTGTCGGCCTGGGCCGATTTACTCGGGATTCCTCGCGCATGTCCGGCAGCACCTTCGGCCACTTGTTCACCGTCACCAACTTCGGCGAGAGCCATGGGCCCGCCATCGGGTGCGTGATCGACGGCTGCCCGCCTGGGATGGAGCTCTCCGAGGCCGACATCCAGCCCGAGCTGGACCGTCGCCGCCCGGGCACTTCGCGCCACGTCACGCAGCGCAACGAGCCCGATGCGGTCGAGATTCTTTCCGGCGTCTATGAAGGCAAGACCACCGGCACGCCGATCTGCTTGCTGATCAGGAACACCGACCAGCGCAGCAAGGACTACGGCAACATCCTCGACACCTTCCGCCCCGGCCACGCCGACTACACCTACTGGCGCAAGTACGGCCTGCGCGACCCGCGCGGCGGCGGCCGCTCCTCGGCGCGGCTGACTGCCCCCATGGTCGGCGCCGGCGCCATCGCCAAGAAGTGGCTGAAGGAACAGTACGGCACCACGTTCCGCGGTTGCATGACGCACCTGGGCGGCACGGCCATCGCTTTCGAAGGCTGGGAGCATGTGGGCGCCAATCCCTTCTTCGCCGCCAACGTGAGCCAGATTGCGGCGCTTGAAGAACAGATGGACGCGCTGCGCAAGGCCGGCGACTCGGTCGGGGCGCGCATCCGTGTGGAAGCGCAAAACGTGCCCGTGGGCCTGGGCGAGCCGCTTTTCGACAAGCTCGATGCCGACATCGCCTACGCGTTGATGGGCATCAACGCCGTCAAGGGCGTGGAGATCGGCGCCGGCTTTGAATCGGTGGCGCAGAACGGCAGCGTGCACGGCGATGAACTCCATGCCGACGGTTTCGCCTCCAACAACGCCGGCGGCGTGCTCGGCGGCATCTCGACCGGCCAGGACATCGTGGCCGCCATCGCCATCAAGCCGACCAGTTCGATCCGCCTGCCCAGGGCCTCGATCAACCGCGCGGGCGAGCCCACCGTGGTCGAGACCTTCGGCCGCCACGACCCCTGCGTGGGCATCCGGGCCACGCCCATCGCCGAGGCCATGCTGGCCCTCGTGCTGATGGACCATGCGCTGCGCCATCGCGCCCAATGCGGCGACGTGCAGCACGCGATGCCGCCCATCCCGGGCCATCGTTGAAACGGCCGGAGACTCTCAGCGCCTGCGGGGCGCTGTATGGCGCCTATTTCGTCTCGTGGGCGCTGTTGATGACCTACATGCCGCTCTGGTACCAGTCGCTGGGGCTGTCGCTGCTGACCATCGGCATGCTGGTGTCGATCCCCAGCTGGACGCGGCTGTTCGCCTCCTTCGCCTGGGGCGCGTTGGCGGACCGCAGCGGGCGCCAAGTGCCCTTGATGCGGCTGGCGGCCTTGCTGAGCCTGATCGTGGCCTGCGGCTTCGCCTTGCCATCGCCCACCTGGGCGCTGGCGGCGATGACCTTCGCGCTCTACATCTTCAATGCGGCCTTCACGCCGCTGACCGACACCGTGGTAGTGGCCGAGCTGAGCACGGCCAATGGCACGGTCGATGCACGGCGTTATGGCCGCGTGAGGCTCTGGGGTTCGCTCGGCTATCTGCTGGCGGTGCTGGGCTTTGGCTGGCTGTTCGACCGTCTGGGCCTTTCCAGCTTCGTGCCGCTCTTGCTGCTCTCGCTGGTTCTGCTCTTGGCCGTCAGCTGGCTGATGCCCAATCGCAAGCTCGCCGTTCAAGCGCATGAGCCCAGCCCGCCGCTCGCCGAGGTGCTGGCCAAGCCCGTGGTGCGCTGGTTCCTGGCTGGCATCTTCCTGACTGTGCTGGCGCACCAGGCGCTGTACAGCTTCTTCAGCCTGTATCTGGCCGCGCAAGGCCATGACAAGACCATGGTCGGCGTGCTCTGGGGCGTGGGTGTGGTGGCCGAGATCGCCTGGTTCGCACTGCAGGGCCGGATGATGGAGCGCGGCCCGGTCCACCATTGGCTGACCGGTACGGCGTTGGCCTCGGCCGCGCGTTTTGCCCTAACTGCCGCGTTCGGCGCACATCTATGGGTGCTGGTGCTGGTTCAGTTGAGTCATGCGATGACTTTCGCGGCCCAGCATCTGGCCTGCGTGGCGCTGATCAACCGCCATTTCCCTGGCCGCTTGCGGGGCCGCGGACAGGCGCTGTATCTGGTCATCGGCTACGGCCTGTCGGGTGTCATCGGCTCCATCGGCGGCGGTTGGCTGGTGTCTGTCTGGAACCTGTCCAGCGTGTTCTGGGCTGCCTCGTTGGCGGCGCTGGCCGGAGCCTGGTGCTGCTGGCGCAGCGACAAGGCGCAAAGGCCTGGTTGATCTGGCTGCAGGTCATCCCCTGCAAACAGCATTTCGTCGCAAGTTGCGTCTGCCTCGCTGAGGCGATTCTTAAACTTCGACAACTTATTTCATGAAGAGCGGGAGCATCCATGCGCAAGCAATGGTGGATTGGCGGCGTTGCCGTGTTGTTGGTGGCCGGTGGAGCGGCGGTGGCTGTGTTTGCAAACAAGGGCGAGGCCCCGAAGAAGGATGCCGACAAGCCCCTGCAATTCCAGGCGGCCGAGCTGACCAAGCCCACGCTGGCTTCCATGCCCGACCGCATCGAGTTCTCCGGCCCCCTGGTAGCGCCGGGCACCGTCACGATCAAGTCCAAGGCGGTCGGCACGCTCGTCAGCCTCGCGGTGGGCGAGGGCAGCCGCGTGCAGGCTGGCCAGGTGCTGGGCCAGCTGGACCTGGAAGAGCTGCGCTACCGCGTGGCCGAGAAGAACGCCTCGGTCGAATCGACCAAGGCCCAGTTCGACCAGGCCGAGCGCCAGTACAAGACCAACGAGGCCCTGGCCTCCAAGAACTTCATCGCTCCCACAGCGCTCGACACCTCGCGCGCCGCCATGGAAACCGCCCGCGCCCAATGGCAGGCGGCCAAGGCCCAGCTCGACACCATGCAGGTGACCATGCGCCAGGCCGCGCTGGTGGCGCCGATCAGCGGCGTGGTGGCCAAGCGCCTGACCTTGCCGGGCGAGAAGGTGGCTGCGGAGCAGCCGCTGCTGACCATCGTCGATCTCTCCAAGCTCGAACTGGCCGGCCTGGTCGGCACGCATGAGGTGGGCCGCCTGCAGCCGGGCATGCCCGTGCAGGTCCTGGTCGAAGGCGATGACCAGCCCGTCGAAGCCCACATCAGCCGCATCAGTCCCGCCGCCGAGCCGGGCACGCGCTCCATCGGCGTGGTGCTGGCGCTGGATAACCCCAAGGAGCGCTTCCGCGCCGGGCAGTACGGCGTGGCCAAGGTCGAGCTGCCGGACAACGCCTCGCGCCTGACCGTGCCGCTGACCGCCATCACGGGCTCGGCCGGGCAGGAGCAGGTCTGGCTGATCGACAAGGGCGCCCTGGTGCGCCGCCTGGTCACCACCGGCCGGCACGACGAGCGCAACGGCCGCGTCGAAGTGCTCAAGGGCATCGACGACAAGGCGCAGGTGCTGGCCTCGCGTTTCGACAATCTGCGCGAAGGCGCCAAGGTCGAGATCGTGGCGGGCCGCGCCACCGTGGCCAGCGCCGCAGCCTCTGCTGCCGCGCACGACTGATTCGCCGGAGGCACTGAACCATGTGGATCACCAAAGTCTCCATCCGCAACCCGGTCTTCGCGACCATGGTGATGGTGGCGCTGTGCGTGCTGGGCTTGTTCTCCTACTCCAAGCTCGGGGTGGAGCAGATGCCCGACATCACGCTCCCCGGCGCCTGGATCGACATCCGCTACCCGGGCGCTTCGCCCGAGGCCGTGGAGCGCCAGGTGGCCAAGCCGCTGGAAGAAGCGCTCAACAGCATTGCCGGCGTCAACCGCATCCAGTCGCGCAGCTTTGAAGGCCGCTGCCAGGCCAGCGTCGAGTTCACGCTAGACACCGACATGAACCGCGCCATGCAGGATCTGCGCGACCGGCTCTCGCTGGCACAGGCGCAGTTCCCGCAGGAGGTCAAGCCGCCCAACGTCAACCGCTTCCAGGGCGACAACGCCCAGCCGGTGGTGGTGATGGCACTGATGTCACCGACGGTCTCGCTGCGCGAGATGTCGATGATCTCTGACCAGAACATCTCCAAGCGCCTGGGCCGCGTGCCCGGCGTGGCGCAGGTGGCGATCGGCGGCATGGCGCTACGCGAGGTGCGCATCGACCTGGACCCGCTGCGCCTGCGCGCCTACAACATCACGCCGGCCGAGATCTCCAAGGCCGTGGCCGAGGCCAACAGCGACGAACCCGTGGGCATCCTCTCCGACCACTACACCGACGCCATGCTGCGCGTCGAAGGCCGCGTGAAGGACCCCAAGCGCTTTGCTGAGGTCGTCATCGCCAAGCGCGGCGATCTGGTACTGACCCTGGGCGATCTGGGGACGGTGGTGGAGCGCGAGCAGGAGCTCGACAACGTCGCCCGCATTGACGGCCAGCAGGCCGTGACCTTCAACGTCTTCAAGCAGCAGGATGCCAACATCGTTGCCACTGGCGAGGCCGTCAAAGAGGCGATGGAAGAGCTGCGCAAGACCCTGCCCAAGGACATGGAGCTGCGCCTGATCTATGCATCGAGCGACTGGGTCAAGGGCTCGCTCGACGGCCTCAAGCACACGCTGGTCGAAGGCGCGCTGCTGACCGTGGCCATCGTCTTCCTGTTCCTGCACAGCTGGCGCTCGACCATCATCACCGGCCTCACGCTGCCGATCGCGGTGATCTCCAGTTTCATCGCCGTCCATGCCTTCGGCTTCACGCTGAACTTCATGACCATGATGGCGCTCTCCTTGTGCATCGGCCTGCTGATCGACGATGCCATCGTGGTGCGGGAGAATATCGTGCGGCACGTGGGCATGGGCAAGGACCACCTGCAGGCCTCCTTCGACGGTACGAATGAGATCGGCCTGGCCGTGATGGCCACCACCTTCGCGATCTGCGCGGTGTTCGTGCCCGTGGCCTTCATGGGCGGCATCATCGGCAAGTTCTTCTACCCCTTCGGCATCACGGTGGCGGTGGCGGTGATGGTGTCGCTCTTCGTCAGCTTCACACTCGACCCCATGCTGTCCAGCGTCTGGCCCGATCCGCCGTCCACCATGCTCCGCCGCGTGCCCGTCATCGGCCACCTGATGCGCGGCACCGACCGCGGCATGGACGTGCTGCATGCGGTCTACGAGCGTGCGATCAACTGGGCCTTCAGCGGCCGGCGCTACCGCCTGCCCATCCCGGCCTACGGGCACGGCTTCAAGGCCGACGGTTCGCGCGATTTGGCCTCCCGTCGCCGGCTCCGCCTCATCACGCTCACGCCGCGCGGCATCGTGGTCTGGAGCGGCGTGGCCAGCTTCGCCGTCGCCATCGTGCTGGCCGGCTTCGTCGGCAGCGAGTTCGTGCCGCAGACCGACCAGGGCTTCACCCAGCTGGCGCTGCGCCTGCCGGTGGGCACCAGCCTGGACCGCAGCAACGAGAAGGTGGCCCAGGTCGAGGCTATCCTCAAGCACTATCCCGAGATCAAGACCGTCTCCACCGTGGTCGGCGCTACTGGCGACGGCATGGCCACGGGCCGCAACAACGCGCAGCTCAACATCAACCTGGTGGACCGCAGCGAACGCAAGCGCAGCCAGACCGAGATCGAGGACGCGATGCGCGCGGAGATCGCCCAGATCCCGGGCGTGGAGCTGACGGTGGGCTTCAACAAGCCGGTGTGGATCACCATCCTCGGCAATGATTCGGATGCGCTGAACCAGGCCGCCAACGACCTGGTGGCTCGCATCAAGAAGATCAAGGGCGCGGTGGACGTGGACACGACCGTCAAGCCCGGCGTGCCGGCCTACGCGGTGCGCGTCAAGGACTCGGCCATGCGCGAGCTGGGCCTGACCACGCCAATGCTGTCCGCTTCGATGCGCGCCTATGTCAACGGCGAGATCTCTACCTACTGGACCGCGCCCGACGGCAACCAGGTGCAGGTGCTCCTGCGCCTGCCCAAGGACGACCGCCGCAACGTGGAGCAGATGCGCAAGTTGCCCGTGGCCTTTGCCAAGGACGGCTCGCCCATCACGCTGGACCAGGTGGCCACCATCGAGCCCGTATTCAACCCCGAGGTGATCCGCCGCGAGAACCTGCAGCGCCGCGAGGCCGTCTACGCCGGCACGCAGGGCCGCCCCTCGGGCGACGTCAACGCCGACGTGCAGAAGATGATCAAGACCGTGCAGCTGCCGCCCGGCGTGAGCTTCAAGGTAGACGGCGCCGGCAAGGACCAGGCCGAGGCCATGAGCGGCCTGATCGGAGCCATGGGCCTGGCGGTGATCTTCATCTACATCGTGCTGGCCAGCCAGTTCGGCAGCTTCATGCAGCCCTTCGCGATCATGGCCTCGCTGCCGCTGTCGCTGATCGGCGTGATGCTGGCGCTGCTGGTGACGGGCTCCACGCTGAACGTTTTCTCGATGATCGGCCTGGTGATGCTGATGGGCCTGGTGACCAAGAACGCCATCCTGCTGGTGGACTTTGCCAACCATGCGCGCCAGGCCGGCGCCAAGCTGGCGGACGCGGTGCGCGAGGCTGGCCTGATCCGGATGCGCCCCATCATCATGACCACGGCGGCCATGATCTTCGGCATGCTGCCCATGGCCATCGCGCTGAACGATGGCGGCGAGATCCAGGCGCCGATGGGCCGCGCCATCATCGGCGGCGTGATCACCTCGACCCTGCTCACGCTGGTGGTGGTGCCGGTCATCTACTCCTACCTGGAGCAGTTCTCGGCCTTCATCAGCGCCATGGCCTCGCGCACCCGCGGCGCCTTCTTCGGCACCGTGGGCCTGAGCCTGGTGACCCTGGTGCTGCTGATCGTCGGCGCGCCCGGCCTGGCGCTGCTGGCCTTTGCCCTGCCAGCGCTGATCATGTGCGTGTGGACCAGCCATTGCTTTGCACGCGACATGCGCCGCTCACCCTCGTGGGCGCTGATGGGTCTGCTGGGCATGCCAGGCTTCCTGGCGCTGTGCTTCTTTGCTCAGCGCCGCGACCAGCCGGTACCGCCCGCACCGCCTTTGCACCATGGCAGCGATGTGATCCCGGCCAAGTAAGCGCCGGAGCTTGAAGAAAAGGAGAGGGCTCACAGCGGCCCCCTCTTCATTGGGCGCGGCACAATGCAGGCCATGAGCAAGCCCGGCATCACCACCTCCCTGGTCCACGCGGACCGCAAGTTCGGCGCCGAGCATGGCGCCATCCACAAACCCGTCCATACCTCGGTGCAATACGGCTTCGAGAAGGTGGAAGACCTGATCGGCGTGTTCCAGGGCACGATCAAGGGCGGCTTCAACTACGCCCGCCAGGGTACGCCCACCACGGTCGCGCTGGAACTGCGCATGACGGCGCTGGAAGCCGGCATCGGCAGCATCTGCTTCGCCACCGGCATGGCGGCCATCACGGCCACCTTCCTCACGCTCTTGAAGGCGGGCGACCACCTGGTGGCCAGCCAGTTCGTCTTCGGCAACACCAACAGCATCTTCGGCACGCTGCGCGGGCTCGGCATCGAGGTCACGACCGTGGATGCCACGCAGGCTTCTGCGGTCGAAGCCGCCTTGCAACCCAACACCCGCCTGGTCTTCGTCGAAACCATAGCCAACCCGGGCACGCAGATTCCCGACCTCGAAGGCATCGGCGCGCTGTGCCAGGCCAAGGGGCTCGTCTACGTGGTGGACAACACCATCACCTCGCCGGCGCTGTTCCAGCCCAAGGCCGTGGGCGCGAGCCTCGTCATCAATTCGCTGACCAAGACCATTGCCGGCCATGGTGCGGCGCTGGGCGGCGCGGTGACGGACACCGGCCTGTTCGACTGGTCCGCCTACCCGAACATCTTCGGGCCCTATCGCAAGGGCGATGCTGCGCAATGGGGCCTGCAGCAGATCCGCAAGAAGGGCCTGCGCGACATGGGCGGCGCGCTGAGTTCCGAGCATGCGCACCAGATCGCCCTGGGCAGCGAAACCCTGTCCCTGCGCGTGGGGCACAGCAGCGACACGGCACAAGCCCTAGCCGAGTACCTGGAGGCCCATCCGGCCATCGCCAAGGTCCACTACCCGGGGCTGGCCTCGCACCCGCAGCACGACATCTGCAATCGCCTCTTCAGTGCCGCCTCCTGGCTGCTGGCCTTCGAGCTGCGCGATGCCTCGCGCATGAACAAGGTCATCAACGCCCTGCAACTGCCGATCAAGGCCACGGGCCTGGGTGATACGCGCAGCCTGATCATCCCCGTGGCCCCCACGATCTTCTGGGAAGCCGGCCCCGAGGTGCGCGCGCAGATGGGCATCGGCGACGGCATGGTGCGCTTCTCCGTCGGCCTGGAAGAGCCCGAGGATCTGATCGCCGACTTCGCTCAGGCCCTGGCCTGAATCGCAAAGCGCAAGGCGGCTTCGAGATGGGCCGCGAAGAGCGGTGCATTGCACAGCGGCGAGGCCAGCAGGCGTTCCCGCAGGCTTGCACGCAGCGCTGCCAAGGCGGGTAGATCGGCAGCCTGCGCGAGGGCGCGTTCAAGCCAGTCCTCGGCGTCATGCGCGACCCAATCGTCGAGACCCAGATTCCGCATGAGGCTCTCGCCCTGGCGTGAGAGCGCGCTGGCGCCCGCCAGCGTCAGCACGGGCACGCCCATCCACAGGCCTTCGACGCTGGTCGTTCCGCCCGGGTAGGGGAAGGGATCGAGCGCAATGTCCACGCGCTGATAGGCCGCCAGATAGTCGGTACGCGGTGAAGCGCCTTCAAGCACCAGCCGCCCGGGCGAGATGTCGTAAGCCGCGAAGCGTTCGCGCATCTGCGCCTGCAGGCTCGCAATGCCCAACTGCTCGTTCTTGAGCAACAAGCGCGCCGTGGGCAGGGCCTGCAGCAGGCGCGACCACAGCGCGATCACGGGCTCGCCGAGCTTGGCCAGTTTGTTGAGGCAGCCGAAGGTCAGCGTGCCCTGCGCCAGAGCCGGCAGCGGGCCGGGTGCTAGGGCGAACGCGGGCGGCGTGAAGCACAGAAAAGTCTCGGGCAGCGGGAGCAGCCGCTCGCTGAACTCGGCCTGCGCGCCGGGCGGCGTGATCCATGGGTCGCCGATATAGAAATCCATGGCGTCCAAGCCCGTGGTGCCGCACCAGCCCAGCCAGCTGAGCTGCACCGACGCAGGCCGCCGTGCGAACAGCGGCAAGCGGTTGTGGGCGGTGTGGCCGGCGAGGTCGATCAAGACGTCGAGTTCGTCGGATTGGATCAGCGCCGCAGCTTCTGCGTCCGGCATTGCCAAGATCTCGCGCCACGCTTGGCAATGTGCCTGGATGCGCGCACTCAGCGCATCATGCGCGGCGCTGTTGGCATAGACGAACAGCGCCACGCCACGCGCGGCCAGCGCAGCCAGCACGCTCTCGGCAAAGAAGCCGACTGGATGTTCGCGCAGATCACCCGAGACCAGGCCAACGCGCAAGCCGCCGCCAGGCCGCGGTGCTGCGGGCACGGGCTGAGCGCTCAAGAGACGCGCAGAAAAGTCCCGCGCCAGTGGCAGCAAAGGCCGGCCCTGGTAGCAGGCGAGCAGCAGCACATCGCTCAGCAGCGCGAAGTCCAGCGGATCGAGTGCCAGCGCCTGACGGCAACAGGCCTCGGCCTCGTCGATACGGCCCAGCGCCCGCAGCGCCCGCGCCAAGTTGGCCGGGTGGCGCGGCTGCTGGGGCGCTAAGGCCACGGCTTTACGGAGCCGGGCCAGGGACTCTTCCGGCCTTCCGTCAGCGAAGAGCGCATTGCCGAGATCGCCGATCAGGTCGGCGTTGTCGGGCTGCAGTTGCAGCGCTTCGCTCAAGGCCGCCACGCCGCCGATGCGCTGCAAGGCTTCGAGCAGGCGCTGAGTTGCGAGCGGCCAGGCGGGCCGCAAAAGCAGCGCCTCGCGCAGCCGCTGCGCGGCGTCCTCATCGCGCCGCAGGCCGGCCAGCACGTTGGCGAGATTGAGCAGGGCCTCGGGGAAGCGCGGGCGCAGATGCAACGCCTGCAGGAGGCTTTGCTGCGCGGCCTTGAAGTCACCGAGCCGGCTCAGCGCCAGGCCGAGATTGCAATGCGCCTCCGGGTTGCCGGGCTGTGAGGCAATCGCCCGGCGATGCGCGGCCAATGCCTCCTCATGCTGGCCCCGATCACTGAGCAGCGCACCCAGGGCCGTTGCCACTTCGGGGTCACCTGGCAGCAGGAGCGACGCTTCGCTCAGGGCCTCCAACGCATCCTTGCCCTGCATCTGCAAGGCCATCCCCAGCCCCTTCCAGACCATGCCGTTGGCAGGCTGCTGCGCGAGCAACTGGTGGGCCTCGGTCTCCATCTCCGCGAAGCGGCGTGCCTGGAACAAGCTCAGCAGCGCTTGCAAGCTCACCACTTGCAGCCCTTGTCGCGCGCCGCGTCCGCCGCCAATGGCAGGACGGCCAGCAAGCCGGCGTCCGCATAGGCCTTGCGGCAATCCTCGCGACGGGCTTTCTCCAAGGCCTTTTCAACCTCCGACTTCAAATCGGGAGGCTTGGGTACCACAGGCAGGATGCCGCTGGATCCGTGGCTCGACGTCATCGGCCCTCGGGCCAGCGGCAGATTCAGGTTGAGCGGCTTGCGATCCGGCGAGGCCGAGGCCGGCGTGGCCACGTCATGGCCTTGCTGCATGCCTGCGTTGGGGGCGCCACCCGGCGCGGGCGAAGGGCTGGCCGCCGGGCCGGTCGGCGCGTTGCCGATGGCCGGCCGAGTTGTTCCGGTGGGCAGATCGGCTGGCACTTGCAACTGCGGCAATGAGGGCAGATCGGGCACGCGCGCGTCGGGCAGCTTCGTGGCCGCGCTCGGCGCCTCAGGCTTAGGCACGGCGGCAGTCTGGGGTGAAGTGGTCAAGGTAGCCGTGCGGCGCGGTTGCAGCGAGTCGAGCGTGCTGGAGGGCAGGGGGGCGAGCGTGGGCTGTTCCGGGCTGGGCAGCTTGGCGAGCGGAGCGGCGGCCGGCGCCGCTCGCACGGCGTTGTCGCTGAGCGTCTTGGCCGGGCGCAGGGCGTCGAAATCGGTGCTCGGCAGGGGTGCCAGATCGGCCGTGCGGCTCGGCGCGGGCTTGGGCGGCGCTGGCATCGGCGGCACGGCGCCTCCCGCGCGCTGTGCCGTGTCCTTCAGCGTCTGCGCCGGGCGCAGCGCGTCATAGGCGGTGCCGGGCAGCGGCGCGAGGCTGGGGGCATGCTCGGTCGGCAGCTTGGGCAGCACCTGTGCGCGGGCGGGTGTCACGACCTGGGCGTTGTCGGTCAGGGTGGCGGTGGGTCTGGGCAATTCGGGCACGGCGTCGAGCACGGAAGGGCTCAGCGGCTTGACCTCGGGCGTGGCCGGCGGCGCCAGGTTCGGATCATTGGCGCTCTCCAGCGCGCGCCAGGTGCCGGCCGTTTCGGCGCCCGCCTGGTCCTGGCGTACCGGCTCGTCGATGGGGCGCACCATGCCGCCCGAACGCTGCTGCCGCACCTTGCCGGGTGGGCCGCTGGTGGGCGGCTCCACGGCCACATCGGCGCCGGCCTGGGCCACCGGCCCCTGCAGCCGCACGTTGAGGCTGCCGTAGGCGCCTTCGCCCGGCGCGGCCTGGCCGCCGGGGGCGGAAACCAGCGCCACAACCAGCCAGACATGCAGCAGGATGGCCAGCACCAGGCACTGCGTCAGGCGCGCGCGCTCGACCTCTCGCTCAGCGTCGCTGGGCGTGAAATGGAGGAAATCCTGGGCTAGGGCAAATAGCGGGTGCACGGGTGGGCGGCAGTGGTCCGCGCCATTCTGCCCCGAGCGGAGCCGGCCTTTAGTGAACTTGTGTAGCCGCGCCCTGGGCCTGGTGCGCCTGGCGCAGGCTCTGCATCAAGCGCACGACATCGGGCGATTGCAGCAGCTCGGGCAGGCGCCGCAACTGCGGCAGGCGCAGGTAGGCGTTCAGGTGGTAGAACTCCGCGCTGCTTGAATCCAACACCCGGCTCAGATCGGGCGGCGTGTCGCTGAGGGCCAGCTGCTCGCCCAGGCGGGCGCAGAGATAGCACAGGGCCAGGCGCGCATCGCGGCTGGCGTCGTCGGGGTGGGGCGGGGTGGTCAGCACCGAGTCGATGGCGCAAACGTCCACCGCCAAGCCGGGCGGCAGCGACCACTCGCGCAGCAGCAGCTCGGTCAGCCCGACGGCGCTCAGGCCCAGAAACTCCTGCTCGGCCACAGAGCGCTGCAGCAGGTCCATGCGCGCCAGGCGCTGCGCCAGCTCGGGCGGCAGCAGGGCGGCGCTGGCAAAGCGGCCGAGGAAGGACAGCACCAGCTGCGTCAGCAACGCACCGGCGTCGGGCAGCATCAGCTTCTGCGAAAGCCGCGAGCACAGCTCGCTGGCCACCGAGCTGGCATGCCAGAGGTCGTTGAAGAGGGTGCGCAGCTCGGGCGTCCTGGGTGTGAAGGAGTCCTCCAACATGTAGCGCATGCAGATGGCGCGCACCGAGTTCAGGCCGAGGAAGGTGACCGCCTGCCCGATGGAAGCAACGGGCGTGCGCAGCTGGAACATCGGCGAATTGACCATCGCCATCACCTTGGCCGCGATCACGGGTTCGGCGCCCACCAGCTCGGCCAGCTCGTTGGACGAAGCCTGGCTCAGGAGCTCGGGCGAGATCAGTCGATGCAGGGCCCGCGGCGGGCGCGGGATGCTGCGCAGCTGCTCCAGCAGCGCGTCGCGCCTCACCGGCTCCAGCTCGTCGGCCTGGCGGCGGTAGAAGGCCAGCAGGGCCTGTGGCACCGGCTCCGGGTCCGCCATTGGAATGGTGTCGGGCGGCGTCTCGGTGATGGCCGGCGGTGCAGGCCTTGCGGCCGTGCGGCGCTCCACCGGCGCTGCAGCTCGCGGACGCATGAGCAGGAACAAGGCGATCACGGCCGCAAGGCCGATCAAGATCAAGGCAATGGACATGGGACCCCCTGCGCCGCAGTATGCCGTGGAGATTGAGCGTTAGCGTTCACGACAACGCGCTTCCAACAGCGGGCGTGACGAATATCCATATACGCAACTATCTAGTTGCATTTTCCTTGACTCCCCCTATCATCTGGATATGCAACTTTTTTGTTGCATTTTGGAGCAAAGACATGAACATCCCGTCCCAAGCTGCCGGCAGCGACTTCTGGCGAACTCTGGTGATCGCTACCGAACCAGCGGCCCTGTATGCCGCGCTGACCACGCCGCAAGGCCTGCGGGCATGGTGGACGCGGGACTGCGATGTGGCCACCGAGGTGGGCGGCACCATCGCACTGCGCTTCGGCGAAACCCGCAAGCAGTTTCGCGTGGAAGCGCTGGTGCCCGGACAGGCCGTGCACTGGCTTTGCACCCAGGCGCACATCGCCTTGCCGGGCCTGCAGCGGCGCGGCGAGTGGGTTGGCACGCGCATGGTGTTCCGGCTCACGCCAGCGGAGGCAGGCGGCACGAGGCTCGATTTCGAGCACATCGGCCTGCGGCCCGAAATCGAGTGCTTCGAGATGTGCGAGCGCGGCTGGGACCACTTTCTCGCCAGCCTGCAAGCCTGTGTCGAGACCGGCACCGGCACACCTTTCAAAATGCAGACGGAGTGCGTCAACTGATATGAGCGACAGCAACAACCATTCCATCGAGCGCAGCGTATTGATCCAGGCGCCGCGCGCGCGCGTCTGGCGCGCCTTGTCCGATGCGCAGGAATTCGGAACCTGGTTCGGCGCCCGCTTCGAGAGCCCGCGCTTCGAACCCGGCCTGAAGACCCGCGGCAACATCACCTTCCCGGGCTACGAGCATGTGTTCTTCGACATCTGGATCGAGCGCATGGACGCGCCCGAGACTTTCGTCTACCGCTGGCATCCCTATGCCGTGGACATGGCGCACGACTACAGCGGCGAGGAACCCACGACCGTGACCTTCACGCTCAAGGATGCGCCCGGCGGCGCCACGCTGCTGCGCGTGTTGGAGTCGGGCTTCGACAAGGTGCCGGCCGAGCGGCGCGAGGAAGCCTTCCGCATGAACAGCGGCGGCTGGGATGGGCAGATGCGCAATATCGCCAAGCATGTTGCGGCCTGAGAAACCCGAGGCGCTGGCGCCGGTCTTTGCCGCTCTGGGCGACGCCACGCGGCTGAAGATCGTGGCCCTGCTGTGCGCGGGCGGCGCCTTCTCCATCGCCCAGTTGACCGCCAACACCGAGATCAGCCGCCAGGCCGTGACCAAGCATCTGCAGGTGCTGGCCGAGGCCGGCGTGGTGCGCGACCTGAAGATGGGGCGCGAGCGGCTGTGGGAGCTGGAACCCGGGAAGATCGAGGCGGCGCGGCAGGCGCTGGATGCCATCGGCCGGCAATGGGAGAAGGCCCTCGGCAGGCTGAAGCTCTATCTGGAAAGCGATTGAGGCGCGAGCTCGGCAGCTTCATGAATCTGCCGCCAGGCCTGTGGCGTGGTGCCGATGTGGCGACGGAATGCGCGGCTGAAGGCGCTGTGGTCGCTGAAACCGGATTCGGCTGCGACATGGGCAATCGGGCGATCGCCGCCCAGCAGACGCACGGCATGCTCCAGCCGCAGCGATAGCAGCCAGCGCCCGGGCGTGAGCTGCAGCAGCGCGAGCAGATGGCGCTCCAGCTGCGAGACCGACATGCCGGCGTGGCGAGCCAGATCACGCACGCCCAGCGGCTCGGTGCAATGCTCGCGCGCATAGGCCAGGCTGCGAGCCAGCCGCGCATAGGCTGGATGCTGCGCCGACGGGCCGCGCAGGTCGCGCGAGATGCCCACCAGGCCCTGCGCCTTGCCCGCCGTGCCTGTGCCGCTCAGGGCATGCTTGACCGTGAGGCACCAGCCGGCGCGGTGGTTGGGGAAGAGATGGCGCTCCAGCTCGTTGTGCACGCTTTCGCTGCCGGCGATCACGCGCAGATCCTGTGCCAGGTAGTGGGCGCCCAACTCGGCGGGGAAGACCTCGGCAGCGGTGCGCCCGAGCAGGTCTTCCAGCTTGCGCAGGCCCAGCCGCGCCAGCAGCGTGCGGTTGGCGTGGGTGTAGCGGCCCTGCGCGTCCTTGCGGAAGAACACCACATCGGGCAGATGCTCAAAGAGATCGTCGCAGGCGGCTTGCAGTTGCATGCCGCCATTGTGCAGAAATCGTCATCTCGCGCAGAGAAATTTCTCTAGCCGCCGAACGGCACCTCGCCAACAATGCGGCGCATGCAGACCATCGAATGCGTTGATTCACACACCGGCGGCGAACCGACCCGGCTGGTGCTGTCGGGCTTCCCCGAGTTTGGCGAGCTGCCCTTGCCGCAGGTGGTGGAGCAGTTGCGCACGCAGCATGACGCCTGGCGCCGCGCAGCCGTGTGCGAACCGCGCGGCAGCGAGGTGATCGTCGGCGCGCTGCTGCTGCCGCCGCGCTCGGCCGGCGCGCTGGCTTCCGTCGTCTTCTTCAACAACGTCGGCTACCTCGGCATGTGCGGCCACGGCACCATCGGCGTGATGGCCACGCTCGAACACCTGGGGCGCGTCGAGCCTGGAAGTTTTGTGCTCGATACCCCGGTGGGCAGCGTGCGCGTGGAACTGAAGGGCGGAGGTCGCGTGAGCCTGGACAACGTGCCGGCCTATCGCCATCGGTCGGGCGTGTCCGTCGACGTACCGGGTTATGGCACGGTCAAGGGTGATGTCGCCTGGGGCGGCAACTGGTTCTATCTCTGCAAGGCCGAGGGCTTGGCGCTGGAACTGGCTTCGCTGCCCGCACTGGAGGCCTTCTGCGAAGCCGTGCGCGGTGCGCTCGTCGCGAATGGCGTGACGGGCGAGGGCGATGCCGAGATCGACCACATCGAGCTGATGAGCGCGGCACGCGACCCGGCCAACAGCGGCCGCAACTTCGTCATGTGCCCCGGCGGGGCCTACGACCGCTCGCCCTGCGGCACTGGTACCAGCGCCAAGCTGGCCTGCCTGGCGGCCGACGGCGCGCTGGCGCCGGGCCAGATCTGGCGGCAGGAGAGTGTGATCGGCAGCGTGTTCGAAGCCTCCTACCAATTTGACGAGCAAGGGCGCGTGCTGCCCACCATCCGCGGCCAGGCCTTCGTGTGCGCACGCCTGAGCCTTTTGCTCGATCCGGCCGATCCCGTCTGTTGGGGCATCGCCTAGATATTTCATTTCTGACCGAGGATTCACCATGAACAACTTCTGGCAAGGCGTATTGCCCGCCATCACCACTCCTTTCAAGCCCGACGGCAGCGTTGATCACGATTTCCTGGCCTGGCATGTGGACCAGATGATGCGCGCCGGCTGCAGCGGCATCGTGCCGCTGGGTTCGCTGGGCGAAACCGCCACGCTGTCGATGGACGAGAAGCGCGCCGTCCTCGACACCGTGGTGCGCGCTGTGGCCGGCCGCGGTGCCGTGGTGCCCGGTGTTGCGGCCCTGTCCACCGCCGATGCGGTGCGCTTTGCGCAAGTGGCGGCCGCGGCGGGCTGCAGCGGCCTGATGGTGCTGCCGCCCTATGTCTACTCGACCGACTGGCGCGAGATGGGTGCCCATGTGAGTGCTGTCATCCAGGCCACGCCACTGCCCTGCATGCTCTACAACAACCCGATTGCCTACAAGACCGATTTCAGCGCCGAGCAGATGCGCGAGCTGGCGGCCGAGCATGCGAACTTCGTGGCCGTCAAGGAGTCCAGCGCCGACGTGCGCCGCATCGCCGCGATCCGCGCCGCGTTGGGCGATCGCCTGCACATCCTCGTCGGCGTGGACGACATGATCGTCGAGGGCATCGCGGCTGGCGCCACGGGCTGGGTGGCTGGGCTGGTGAACGCCTTCCCGCGCGAATCGGTGCAGCTGTTCGAGCTGGCCCGCGCCGGCAAGATGGCTGAGGCGCTGCCGTTGTACCAATGGTTCCTGCCGCTGCTGCGCATGGACGTGGTGCCCAAGTTCGTGCAGCTGATCAAGCTCGTGCAGCAGCGGGTGGAGATGGGCGGCGCGCGTGTGCGCGCACCGCGGCTGGAGCTGGAGGGCGCGGAGTTGGCGCAGGCGCAGGCCGTGATCGACACCGCCTTGGCGAACCGGCCGCGTTGAAAACTAGAGATGCCGAAGTCATCGTCGTCGGCGCCGGACTGATCGGCGCCGCCTGCGCCTTGCGGCTCGCGAATGAGGGCCGCGAGGTGCTGCTGATCGACGCGCAGCCACCGGGGCAGGGCGCAAGCTTCGGCAATGCGGGCCATATCGCCACTGAGCAGGTGACGCCGCTGGCCAGCGGTGCCGTGATCCGCGCGAGCTGGCGCCATCTGCTGGCCGCTGAGAGCCCGCTGCGTATTCGGCTGGGCTATCTGCTGCCCATCCTGCCCTGGCTGGCGCGCTTCGTCTGGGCCGCGCGGCCTTCGCAGTTTGCACGCGGCGTCGCGGCGTTGATGTCGCTGCAAGAAACCGCGCTGGACGATCTGCACGAGCTGGCGAGACTGGCCGGCGTTGAGAGCCAGGTCCATCGCGAGGGCTACCTGCGCATCTGGGAAAGCGCGCAGGGCCGGCGGAGTGCCGAAGAACAAGCCGCTGAAGCAGGGCGTTATGGGATCCGTACCGAGGCCTGGTCAGGCGATGCCGCGCGAGCCAAGGCGTCCGCGCTCTCTCCAGCCCTGGGCGGTGCGATGTTCTTTCCCGACACGGGCCATGTTGATGATCCGCATGCCTTGTGCGCGGGCTTCGTGGAAGCGTTCAGGCGCCTTGGCGGACGCGTGGAACAGCAGCGCGTGCTGCGCCTCGCTGCGGAAGACGAGGGGGTTTCGGCGACGATGGAAGGAGGCAGTGTCCGGCACGCCAAGCAACTCGTGCTGGCTGCCGGCGCCTGGTCGCGCCCCTTGTCCGCGAGCCTGGGCTGCTTCGAGCCGCTCGACACCGAACGCGGCTACCACATCACCCTGCCTTGGGGCGACGCGCCGCGGCCCTTGTTGCCCGTCGCCTCGACCGAGCGCAGCGTCATCATGACGCCCATGACCCCGGGCCTGCGCATGACCGGCACGCTGGAGTTCGGCGGACTGCAATTGCCGCCTGACCCACGCCGCATCGCGCTCTTGCACCGGCAGATGCAGGCGTTGCTGCCCGGCATTCAGACGACTCAGGCAAGCAGCTGGATGGGGTTCCGCCCCTCAATGCCGGACCACATGCCCGTCATCGGCCGCGTGCCGCGGCATTCGAATGTGGTGTTCGCGTTCGGGCACCAGCATCTTGGGCTCACGCTGTGTGGCGTCACCGCACGGCTGGTGAGCGATCTGCTGGCAGGGCGCGAAACATCGATAGACATGAGGCACTTCCGTGTCGGGCGCTTCGCCTGACGCGGGGCGCACCGCTGCTCGTCCAGGCCGGGGAAGTGCCTGCGCAAGCTTCCCGGTTCCGGACCTAACTACTAGAGTCCACGCACCGAGAGCAAGGGAGATCGATATGCCGACTCTGTCGTCGCTACTGCGCCGTGTACCCTGGTTCGCTGCTGCTGCTGCTGCTGCTGGTGGCATGGCCTTGCTGACCGCCGCCAGCCCGGCTCTCGCGGATTTCACGCTGAACTACACCGGCGGCGCATTTGCGTTCGGCGACAGCGCGCATGTTGGCGACGGCATCCTCGGCAGTTTGACCCTGGCTGGGACGCCGGTGCTCAATCAGACTTACACGGCAGGAGATCTCGTCAGCTGGTCGTTGGTTACCACTGGCGATGCGGGCTTCACGCTGTCCAGTGCCAACGGCAGCGTGCTGACCGCGTTCAGCGTGGTGCTCAATGGCAGCGGCGCCGTGTCGTACTACAACTTTGCCGCAGAGATTCACCCGGAGACCTGCGAGTTGTTCTGCGATCTGGGCCAGAAGGTGCTTGTGGTGACGACGAATGGCGGCCAGCTTGATGCGGGCGAAGTTCAGGACTCCAACAACTTCTCCGGTGTTGACGCGGCTTACTACGATCCGGGCACTTGGAGCAGCGCTTCCCCTGTGCCCGAGCCCGCGTCGCCAGCGCTGCTGCTGTTGGGGAGCGCGGCCATGCTCGGAGCGTTGATGCGACGCCGGGGTGTCACCCGCTTGCTGTCTTCGCGCGACTGATCCAAAAATCTCACTGGAAGTTGCCTCGCTCCTGGCGACGGCCTTTGAGCGAGGCAGCGCTCAGCACTCGACGATATTCACCGCCAGCCCGCCGCGGGCCGTTTCCTTGTACTTGGTCATCATGTCCGCGCCGGTGTCGCGCATGGTCTTGATGACCTTGTCGAGGCTGACGAAGTGGGTGCCGTCGCCGTGTAGGGCCATGCGGGCGGCGTTGATGGCCTTGACCGAGGCAATCGCATTGCGCTCGATGCAGGGGATCTGCACGAGGCCGCCAACCGGGTCGCACGTCAGGCCCAGGTGGTGCTCCATGCCGATCTCGGCGGCGTTTTCTACTTGCGCGGGAGTGCCGCCCATCACCTGGCACAGCGCCCCGGCCGCCATCGAGCAGGCCACGCCGACTTCGCCCTGGCAGCCCACCTCGGCACCGCTGATGCTGGCGTTTTCCTTGTAGAGGATGCCGATGGCGGCGGCGGTGAGCAGGAAGTCGACCACGCCGTCATCGCTGGCGCCGTGGAAGAAGCGCGTGTAGTAATGCAGCACGGCCGGCACGATGCCCGCGGCGCCGTTGGTGGGCGCGGTGACGACACGGCCGCCGGCGGCGTTCTCTTCGTTGACGGCCAGCGCGTAGAGGTTGACCCAGTCCATCACCTGCAGCGGATCGCGCAATGCAGCCTCAGGATTGCGGGTCAGCGCGCGGTGCAGGTCGGGCGCGCGGCGCTTGACCTTGAAACCGCCGGGCAGGATACCCTCGGTCTTGAGGCCGCGGCTGACGCAGTCCTGCATCACCTGCCAGATCTTGAGCAGGCCGGCGCGGGTCTCGGCCTCGGGACGCCAGTGGCCCTCGTTGCGGCGCATCACCTCGGCGATGCTGATCTTGTAGCGCTCGGTGATCGCGAGCAGGTCGTCACCGCTCTTGAAAGGGTAGGGCAGGACCGTGGCATCGGGCGCGATGACCTTTTGCTTCGAGCCATCGGCCAGTACTTCCTCGCTGACGACAAAGCCGCCGCCGACCGAGTAGAAGGTCTTCTCCGTCAGCAGTTCGCCCGCCGCGTCGAAGGCGCTGAACTTCATGCCGTTGGCGTGCAGGGGCAGGCTCTGGCGGCGGAAGAAGGTCAGGTCGGTGGCTTCCTTGAAACTGATGGCGTGCTCGTCCAGCAGCTTGAGCTCGCCGGCGCGGATGACACTCAGGTAGCTGTCCACCTGCTCGACGTCGACCGTGTCCGGCTCATGCCCGGCAAGGCCCAGCAGCACGGCCTTGTCGCTGCCATGGCCCTTGCCCGTGGCGCCGAGCGAGCCGTAGAGCTGGGAGGTGACGCGCGCGGTCTTGGCGAGCAGGCCCTCATGCTTGAGGCGCAGCACGAAGAGCCGCGCGGCGCGCATCGGCCCCACCGTGTGGGAGCTCGAAGGGCCAATGCCGATCTTGAACAGGTCGAAAACGGAAATGGCCATTCAGACTACCTCAGGCTTGGTCGTACTCTGACAGGGGCAGGCAGGAGCAGAACAGGTTGCGGTCGCCGTAGACGTTGTCCACACGGCCGACAGGCACCCAGTACTTGGCCTTGCGCAGCGTTGCCACCGGATAGGCAGCGTCTTCACGCGAGTAGCCGTGCGTCCATTCGGACTTCAGCAGCGACTCGGCCGTGTGCGGGGCGTTGACGAGCGGGTTGTCTTCCTTGGCCCAAGCTCCGCTTTCGACCTTGGCGATCTCGGCGCGGATCTGCAGCATGGCGTCGCAGAAGCGGTCCAGTTCGAACTTGCTCTCGCTCTCCGTCGGCTCGACCATCAGCGTGCCGGCCACGGGGAAGCTCAGCGTTGGTGCGTGGAAGCCATAGTCGATCAGGCGCTTGGCCACGTCCTCGGCGCTCACGCCCGAGGTTTCCTTCAGCGGACGCAAGTCCAGGATGCACTCGTGCGCCACGCCGCCGCCCTTCACGCCGGCGATATTGCCGCTGAAGTGGATGTCATACGCATCGCTCAAACGCGCAGCCACGTAGTTGGCCGAGAGGATGGCCACTTCCGTTGCGGCGGTCAGGCCTTCGGCGCCCATCATGCGGACATACATCCAGCTGATCGGCAGCACGGCGGCATTGCCCAGCGGCGCTGCGGAAACGGCGCCGATGGCCTTCTCGCCACCGAGGCCGGCCGAGCGGTGCGCGGGCAGATAAGGCACGAGGTCTTCCACCACGCAGACGGGGCCGACGCCGGGGCCGCCACCACCGTGCGGGATGCAGAAGGTCTTGTGCAGGTTCAGGTGGCTCACATCGCCACCGAACTCACCCGGCGCGGCCACGCCGACCAGGGCGTTCATGTTGGCGCCGTCCACGTAGACGCGGCCGCCATGCTTCTTGACCATGGCGCAGATCTCCTTTACCTGCGTGTCGAACACGCCGTAGGTGGAGGGGTACGTGATCATGATGGCGGCCAGGTTGGCGCTGTGCTGCTCGCACTTGGCCTTCAGGTCGGCCAGGTCGATATTGCCTTCCTTGTCGCACTTGGTCACTACGACCTGCATGCCCACCATCTGGGCCGATGCGGGGTTGGTGCCGTGGGCGGATTCGGGGATCAGGCAGATCTTGCGATGGCCTTCGCCGCGGCCTTCGTGGAAGGCCTTGATGATCAAGAGGCCCGCGTACTCGCCTTGCGAGCCGGCATTGGGCTGCAGGCTCACGCCTGCATAGCCGGTGGCCTGGCACAGCCATGCGGTCAGCTGCTCGTTCAGCAGGGTGTAGCCGGCCAGTTGGTCTTGCGGCGCGAAAGGATGCACGCCCGCGAACTCGGGCCAGGTGATGGGAATCATCTCGCTGGTCGCGTTGAGCTTCATCGTGCACGAGCCCAGCGGGATCATGCTGCGGTCCAGCGCCAGGTCCTTGTCGGCCAGGCCGCGCAGGTAGCGCAGCATTTCCGTTTCAGAGTGGTGGGTGTTGAAGACCGGGTGCGTCAGGTAGGCGCTCTTGCGCTGCAGGCCAGTCGGGATCAGGGCGAGCACGCCCTTCTCGAAATCGGCGAAGTTGACGGCCACGCCTTGTTTGCCATCGGCAAACACGGCCAGCAGCATCAGCAAATCTTCGCGCGTAGTGGTCTCGTCGAGCGAGACGCTCACGCTTTGCTTCGACGCACGGCGCAGGTTCATGCCGGCGGCGACGGCGGCCGCCATCACGGCCACGGTCTTGGCGCCGGTCTGCACTTCCAGAGTGTCGAAGCCGCTCTCGTGCGCGAGCGTGAGGCCCAGCTGCGTGAGGCCCTTGGCCAGCACGGCCGTGTAGCTGGCCACGCGCTGCGCAATGCGCTTCAAGCCTTGCGGGCCGTGATAGACGGCGTACATGCTCGCCACCACGGCCGGCAGCACCTGCGCCGTGCAGATGTTGGACGTGGCCTTCTCGCGGCGGATGTGCTGCTCGCGCGTCTGCAGCGCCAGGCGATACGCCGGGTTGCCATGCACGTCCACGCTGACGCCCACCAGACGGCCCGGCAGGTTGCGCTTGAACTCGTCCTTGCAGGCCATGAAGGCGGCGTGCGGGCCGCCGGCACCCATGGGCATGCCGAAGCGCTGGCTGGAGCCCACGGCGATGTCCGCGCCTTGCTCGCCCGGCGCGGTGATCAGGGTCAGGGCCAGCAGGTCCGTCGCGGCAATCAGCAGGCCGCCTTGTGCGTGCACGGCATCAGCAATCGACTGCAGCTCGCGCACCACGCCGGTCACGCCGGGGTATTGCACGAGGGCGGCAAAGCACTCCGTCTTGCCGGCGTCCTCGGCCTTGCCGACGACCACGTCCATGCCCAGCGGCTCGGCGCGCGTGCGCACCACTTCCAGCGTCTGCGGCAGCACGTCATCGGCCACGAAGAAGACCTTGGACTTGCTCTTGCCCACGCGGGCGGCCAGGGTCATCGCTTCAGCCGCCGAGGTGGCTTCGTCCAGCATCGAGGAGTTGGCGATGGCCATGCCGGTCAGGTCGCAGACCATGGTCTGGAAGTTCACCAGCGCCTCCATGCGGCCTTGCGAGATTTCGGCCTGGTAGGGCGTGTAGGCCGTGTACCAGGCCGGGTTCTCCAGCACATTGCGTAGGATGACGCCCGGCGTGAGCGTGCCGTAGTAGCCCTGGCCGATATAGCTCTTGAGCACCTTGTTGCGGCCTGCCAGGGCCTTCAGCTCGGCCAGCGCCGCGGTCTCGGTCACGGCCGGCGGCAGGTGCATGCCTTGCGACCGCTTGATCGAGGTGGGGACGATGGCTTCGATCAGGGCGCGGCGCGAAGCCTGGCCGATGACCGAGAGCATGCCGGCTTCGTCGGCCGCATCCGGGCCGATGTGGCGGGCTTGGAACTCCGCCCGGTTTTCGAGTTCGCCGAGAGTGGGGGTGGCAGACATCAACATGGGGTGGCTCGCAATTACAGGGTCTTCAGCAGGGCGTCGTAAGCGGTCGAGTCCATCAGCGCGTCAACTTCTGCGGCGTTGGACAGCTTGACCTTGAAGAACCAGCCGGCCTTGAGCGGGTCGCTGTTGGCCAGCGACGGGTCGTCGCGCAGGGCTTCATTCACTTCCACCACTTCGCCCGAGACGGGCATGTAGACGTCGGCCGCGGCCTTGACCGACTCGACCACGCCGGCCACTTCCTTCTCGGCAAAGCTCTTGCCGACTTCGGGCAGGTCCACGAAGACCACGTCGCCCAGCGCGTCCTGCGCGTGAACCGTGATGCCCACGGTGGCGACGTCGCCGTTGACTTCAATCCATTCGTGGTCGGCGGTGTACTTGATGCTCATTGCAAAGGCTCCGTAGGTTTTGAGGGTTAGGGCGATCAGCCGCGGAAATAGTTGTTGGGCGTGAAGGGCGTGGGCGAGACCGTCATCGGCGTGCGCTTGTCGCGGACGACAGCGAAGACCTCGGTGCCGGTCTTGGCGAAAGCTGTCGTCAGGTAAGCCAGCGCGAGGGGCTTGCCCACCGTGGGGCACAGCGTGCCGCTGGTGACGGTGCCGATCTGGTTGCCTTCGGCATCCACGATCTTGCTGCCTTCGCGTACGGGCATGCGCTCGTTGCTGACGAGGCCGACGCGCTTCTTGGCCACGCCCTCAGCGAGTTGCTGGTCGATCACGGCCGCGCCTGGATAGCCGCCGGCACGCGCGCCACCAGCGCGGCGCACCTTCTGGATGGCCCAGGTCAACGAGGCTTCGATGGGCGTGGTGCTCGTGTCGATGTCATGGCCGTAGAGGCACAGGCCGGCTTCCAGGCGCAGCGAGTCGCGTGCGCCGAGGCCAATGGGCTTTACTTCGGCGTGGGCCAGCAGCTTGCGGGCCAGTTCTTCAGCGCGGTCCGCGGCGACCGAGATTTCGTATCCGTCTTCGCCGGTATAGCCCGAGCGGGTCAGGAAGGTCGGGATGCCGTCCAGCTCGAAGAAGCCGCCGGTCATGAAGACGAGCTTGACGACTTCCGGGTTCAGGCGCGAGAGCACAGTCACCGCTTGCGGGCCTTGCAGCGCCATCAGCGCCTGGTCGGGCAGGGGGCGGACCTCGCACTTGCCGGCCAGGTGCTTCTGCATGTGGGCGATGTCCTGGTCCTTGCACCCGGCGTTGACGACGACGAAGAGGTCGTTCTCGCGGCGGCAGACCATCAGGTCGTCGAGGATGCCGCCCTCGTCATTGGTGAAGAGTGCGTAGCGCTGCTTGTAGACGCCAAGGTCAACGATATCGACCGGCACCAGCGTTTCGAGTGCCGCATCCGCGCCCGCGCCGATCAGCAGCACCTGGCCCATGTGCGACACATCGAACAGGCCGGCCGCGGCGCGCGTGTGCTTGTGCTCGGCCATCAGGCCCGTGGGGTATTGCACCGGCATGTCGTAGCCGCCGAACTCGACCATCTTGGCGCCGAGTTCGAGGTGCAGTGCGTGCAGCGGGGTTTTCTTGAGATTGGCGGACATGCGGGAGAGGCTCCAAGGGTGTTTGATCGACCGTTGATGCCTCGCTGTCCGGTTTACCTGAGAGATTGACCGCAGCTGTCGCGTTGCGGCTTGCCCCTTCGGTGGACGGGCTCGATCATTTGCCGATCCACCCGCCTCTCTCCAGTGAGGAACGCTTCGTCGGAAGCGTCTTGCCAGTCCTTTTGCCTGAGCGTTGCATCGCCTTCGGCGGCCTCCTCAAGGGAGGCTCTCTCCTGACAGGCTGCATTCTAGCCATTAAGAGGACACTAAGAACCGGATGCAAAATCTCGCCATGCGCATCCTCCTTGTCGAAGACGACCAGATGATCGGCGAGCCCCTGCTCGACCTCCTGCGGGCCGAGGGCTACGCCGTGGACTGGGTCCGCGACGGCGAGATGGCCGACACCGCCCTGCAAAGCCAGAGCTACGACCTGACCCTGCTGGACCTGGGCCTGCCCAAGCGCGACGGCATGAGCGTGCTGCGGTCCTTGCGCGCCCGCAAGGACCGCCAGCCGGTGCTGATCGCCACCGCCCGTGACGCCGTCGCCCAGCGCATCGAAGGCCTGGATGCCGGCGCCGACGACTACGTGCTCAAGCCTTTCGACCTGGACGAGCTGCTGGCCCGCATCCGTGCGCTGATCCGCCGTGCGCAGGGCAGGGCGGAACCGGTGTACGAGCACATGGGCGTGGCCATCAATCCGGCCACGCACGAGGCCACGGTGGACGGCAAGCCGGTGCTGCTGTCGGCGCGCGAATGGGCGGTGCTGGAGCCGCTGCTGGCGCGCCCCGGCCTGGTGCTCTCGCGCCAGCAGCTGGAAGAAAAGCTCTACGGCTGGAAGGACGAGATCAGCAGCAATGCGGTGGAGGTCTATGTGCACGGCCTGCGCAAGAAGCTCAAGCCCGAGCTGATCTTGAACGTGCGCGGCCTCGGTTACATGGTGCCCAAGACTTGAAGATCCTGCCACGCGTCCTTTTCTCCTCGCTGCGGCGCAGGCTGCTGCTTTTTCTCTCGGCCGCCGTCTGTGCGGCCGCGGTGCTTCAGGGCTGGTCAGGCTACAAGGCTGCGCTGGCGGAGGCCGACCAGATCTTCGACTACCAGATGCAGCAGGTCGCGCACTCGCTGGGCGGCGGCCTGGGCGGTGGCGTGATCCATGCGGAGGACGAGCTGGAGCTGATGGTGCAGGCCTGGTCCGAGCAAGGCCTGCAGGTGTTCCGCTCGTCGGGCCGCGCGCGGCTGCCGGACCGGGCCGTGCTGGGCTTCACCGAAGTGAGGGGCGACGACGGCCACACTTACCGCGTGCTGTCGGCGCTGACCAACGGGCAGGTCGTCCAGGTGGCGCAGGACGTGGAGGTGCGGCGCAAGCTGGCCAGCAAGCTGGCCCTGCGCACGGTGCTGCCGATTGCGGTGATGCTGCCGCTGCTGATGATCGTGGTCGGCTGGGTGGTCAGCAGTTCGCTGGAGCCGGTGGATCGCGTGCGCGAGCAACTGGCCGCGCGGCGCGCCAACGATCTCGCGCCGGTCAGCGCCACCGACCTGCCGTCCGAGATCCAGCCCATGGTCAGCGAATTCAACGCGCTGCTGGGGCGGGTCCAGCAGTCTTTCGAGAAGCAGCAGCATTTCGTGGCCGATGCGGCGCATGAGCTGCGCTCGCCGCTGACGGCGCTCAAGCTGCAGGTTCAGGCCTTGCAACGCGCCACCGATCCGCAGCTGCAGGCCACGGCCTACCAGCGCCTGGGCGCCGGCATCGACCGCGCCAACCGCCTGGTGGAACAGCTGCTGCAGCTGGCCCGCCAGGAAGCCGCGCCGCTGGAGCGCCAGCCGCTCGACCTGGCGGTGCTGTTGCGCCAGGTGTTGGGCGAGCAGGCCGCGGCGGCCCAGGCGCGTGGCATCGAGCTGAACCTGCGACAGGCCGACCCCGCGCGGATCACGGGGCAAGCCGACGCGCTTGCGGTGCTGCTGCGCAACCTGATCGAGAACGCGATCAAGTACACGCCCGAAGGCGGGCGGGTGCAGGCGAGCCTGCAACGGGCATCCGGAAAGACGCGGCTGACGATCGAGGACAGCGGCCCGGGCATAGCGCCCGAGGAGCGCGAGCGCGTCTTCGACCGCTTCTACCGCAGCAGCGAGGCCGCACTGGCCGCGGGCGGCAGCGGGCTGGGGCTGGCCATCGTCAAGTCGATTGCAGAGCGCCACGGCGCGCACCTGCAGCTGGCGCAGTCGGTGGCGCTGGGTGGTCTGCAGGTCGACGTGACTTTTTAAGGAAATTTTAAGTACCGCGCCACATATTCCTCTCATCGCAACGCCAGCATGAAGGAGTCAAGATGGCAACGGAAACGATGGTGACGGTGAAGCGCCTGGTCTGGGCGCTGGCAGCCGCAGGTGTGGTGGGTCTGGGCGGCGGCGCTATGGCCGCGATGGCTTGGCAGAAGACAGCGGCAGCGGCGCCTGCCGCAGCTGTGGCGGCCGAAGGGCCGGCCATTCAGGCTAACGCGGTGCCTCAGCGCACAGCACAAGGACCGACGGTGCTGCCGGATTTCGCTCAGATCACGGCAGTCAACGGCCCGGCGGTGGTGAACATCAGCGTGACGGGCACGGTCAAGACCTCGCGCCAGATCCAGGGCATGCCCGATGGCATGGATCCCAACGACCCGTTCTTCCAGTTCTTCCGCCGCTTCCAGATGCCGCAGCAAGGCGGCGGCGAGCGCGCGGTGCACGGCCAGGGCTCGGGCTTCATCGTCAGTGATGACGGCGTGATCCTGACCAACGCCCACGTGGTGCGCGACGCGCAGGAGGTGGTGGTCAAGCTGACCGACCGCCGCGAGTTCCGCGCCAAGGTGCTGGGCAGCGACCCCAAGACCGACGTGGCCGTGATCAAGATCGACGCGAAGAACCTGCCCACCGTGAAGCTCGGCAACACGCAGGACCTGCGCGTGGGCGAATGGGTGCTGGCCATCGGCTCGCCCTTCGGCTTCGAGAACAGCGTGAGCGCGGGCGTGGTCAGCGCCAAGGGCCGTTCACTGCCCGATGAGAACGGCAGCCTCGTGCCCTTCCTCCAGACCGACGTGGCCGTGAACCCCGGCAACTCGGGCGGCCCGCTGTTCAACTCGCGCGGCGAGGTGGTGGGCATCAACTCGCAGATCTACAGCCAGACCGGCGGCTACCAGGGCTTGTCCTTTGCCATTCCCATCGACGTGGCCAGGCGCGTGGAGCAGCAGATCGTGGCCACCGGCAAGGCCCAGCATGCGCGCCTGGGCATTGGCATCCAGGACGTGAACCAGACCTTTGCAGACTCCTTCAAGCTGCCGAGCCCGGCCGGCGCGCTGGTCTCCAGCGTGGAGGAGGGTGGCCCCGGCGCCAAGGCCGGCCTGAAGGAAGGCGACGTGATCTTGAAGCTCGACGGACAGCCGATCGTGGCCTCCACCGACCTGCCGGCCATGCTCGGCCAGGCCATGCCGGGCAGCACCGCCAAGCTGGAAATCTGGCGCGATGGCAAGCGCCAAGAGCTCAGCGCCAAGCTCGGCGACGCCTCCGACAAGCGCATGAAGGTGGCCGAGGATGACGAGAAAGCCACGGGTGGTGGCAAGCTGGGCCTGGCCTTGCGCCAACTGCAACCCGAGGAGAAGCGCGAATCGGGCCTCAAGAACGGCCTCGTGATCGAGGACGTGGGCGGTGCTGCCGAGCGCGCCGGCGTTCAACCGGGCGACGTGCTGCTGGCCGTCAACGGCACGGCGGTCAACTCGGTCGAGCAGGTGCGCAAGGCGGTGGATGGCTCCGACAAATCGGTGGCCTTGCTGGTCCAGCGCGGCAATCAGCGCATCTTCCTGCCGGTGCGTATCGGCTGACGCCTCAGCGGGGCAGCGGCAAGGGCTGCCCCTCGGACTGGGCCGGCGCGGGCAGCTTGAGGATGCGGGCCAGGGTGGGCGCGATGTCCACCACAGCCACGGGTTCGCGCACCTCGCCCTTGCCGAACCAGGCCGCGCCCCAGGCGAGCAGCGGCACATGGTTGTCGTACTCGTACGGCGTGCCGTGGCTGCTGCCTTGCGCCCGACCGGTGGCCAGCCAGTAGGGCTTGACGATCACCTGCAGCGGCGCGGCGCGCTCCGGGTCCCAGGACTTTCGCATGGCCACCAGATAGGGGTTGCTCATGTCGCTACCGGCCAGCTGTGCGCGGGTGAAGGCATCGGCAATGCCGGGCACCAGCTTGACCGCGGCTTGCGCAACGGCGTAGATGTCGTCGGACTTCAGGCCGCGCTCACGGATCAGCGCCTCGTTGAACAGGTAGCCCGAGCTGGACATGCTGCGCACCCAGGGGCCTGCGCCGAAGCGCGTCTGCAGCGCATCTTCCATGGCCTTGCTGATCGCAGACAGCGGTACGCGGCCGGCATCGCGGCCTTGCTGCCTGGACCACTCGGGCGTGTCCGCAAAACCGTGGTCCGCTGTCAGCATGAGGATGTAGTTGTCTTTGCCGATGCGCTGGTCCAGGTCGCGAAAGAAGGCCTGCAGATGCTGGTCCAGCCACAGCAGATGGTCCTGCGACATGCGCGACTCGGGCCCGAAGGGGTGGTTGATGTAGTCGTGGCTGGAGAGGCTGATGGCGAGGATGTCGGTCCTGTCCTTGCCGGCGCCGAGCTGCTCGCCGGCAATGGCGGCTCGGGCGAAGTCCAGCGTCAGCGCATCGCCAAAGGGCGAGGGCAGCAGGGCGGCGTAGAACTTCGGGCCCGGCGCTGAAAGCCCGCCATTGACGACGGCCGGTAGGTGCTTGCCATTGCCGGCATCGGCCTGCCAGGGCTGATCAAAAGGCGCCGATCCCGCATAGGCGCTCTCGGGCAGCAGCAGCGACCAGGTCTTGCCAAAGTATTTGTCGGCCGCGCCCGAGGCATTGAAGGCCTCCACCCACTGCGGATGTTGCGCCTCGTAATACGTGCTGGAAGCGAAATGGCCGGTCTCGCTCATGTACATGTAGGCGGTGCCCGCATGTCCGCCGGGCAGGATCGCGCCGCGATCCTTGCCCGAGATGGCGATCACCTTGGACTCGGGGTGCAGGCGGCGCAGCACATCGCCCACCGTCTCGGCCTTGAGATTGCCCGGGCTGGTGCCGGCCAGCGGCGCGGTCTTCGCGCCGATGTAGTGGTAGTCGGCATCGCCGGTGCAATAGACCTCGGCGTTCGTCAGCGGGTCGCGCCATTCATTGCCGATCACGCCGCTGCGCCAGGGCGAGGCCCCTGTCAGCATCACCGAGTGCCCCGCCGCCGTGACCGTGTAGCCGTGGCTGTAATGGGCCTCCGAATACCAGGCGCCCTGGTCGAGGAAGCGGCGGAAGCCGTCGGGCGCGAAATGCGCGCGCTCGTTCATCACCTGGCGCATCGGCAGGCCGTCGATGGCGATGAAGACGACGAGCTTGGGCGGCTTGACGGCAGGCGCCGCCGTTTCGACCGGAACCTGGGCGCAGCCTGCGAGCAGGGCTGCAATCAGCAACCAATAATGACGATTCGTCATTTCTTTTCCAATTCCGCCGGAGCGGTATCTTCGTCAATAAAGCAGGCCCGAGCCCAGCGGCAGCCGTGGAACTGGCTTTGTCAGGCCACTGGCTGCGCCCCCTTGAGGGGGAGACGCGAAGCGTCTACGGGGGTGGCCATCAGTCCTCGCCGTGTGTTTCGCCGAGGCTCGCGTCCACGGGCATGCCCGCACCTTGCGCACCTTCGAAGAACATCGGCTTGCGCGTCTTCTTGCGCGGCGCGACTTCGTTCATCGTGGTGGCCTCATAGACGCGGCCGTTTTGCATTACGTACTGGACGCGGTCGCTTTGGCGGATGTCCTTGGTCACGTCGCCGTCGATCACCACGAGGTCGGCCAGCTTGCCCACTTCGAGCGAACCGATGTCCTTGTCGAAGCCCAGGTAGTGCGCCGGATTGATGGTGGCCGTGCGCAGCGCCTGCAGCGGCGTCATGCCGCCCAGCACCTCGGTCCACAGCTCCCAATGCGCAGCCAGGCCTTCGCGCATGCCATGGGCGCCGATGTGGACCTCCACGCCGGCGTCCGACAGCTGCTTGGCCGTGGCGGCCACGCGCAGCACGTTGAAGTCCTCTTCCGGCGCTGTCTCGCGGCGCACGGAACGGGCCTGCAGGATACTCTTGGGCACGTACTTGCTCAGCAGCGGATGCTTCCACACCTCGGTGTGGGCGTACCAGTAATGCTCGCCATCGAGGCCGCCGTAGGCAACGACGTAGGTCGGCGTGTAGCCCACCTGGGTCTGCGACCAGAGCTGCTTCACATCGTCGTAGACCTCGGCCAGCGGCAGGGCGTGCTCGATGCCGGTGTGGCCGTCCACGATCATGTTCATGTTCGTCTCGAACAGCGAGCCGCCTTCGGGCACCACCATCATGCCGGTCTGGCGCGCGGCCTCGATGACCTGCTGGCGCTGCTCGCGGCGCGGCTGGTTGTAGCTCTTGACCGAGATCGCACCATTGGCCTGCTGGCGGCGCAGGTGGGTGAGGGCGTCGTCGAGGCTGTTGATCACGGCGGTGAATGGGGCCTTGGCACCGTACAGGATCACGCCGGTCGAATAGATACGGGGCGCCGTCATCAGGCCGGCCCGCTGCATTTCCGACTGCGTGAACGTGGTGCCGTTGGCGTTGCTCGGGTCATGCAGCGTGGTCACGCCCAGGGCCAGCGAGGCGTAGTCGATCCAGCTCTGCTGCGGCACCAGATCGCCATCGCCCATAGAGCCGTGCCAATGCACGTCGATCAGGCCCGGGATGATGGTCTTGCCGCTGACGTCGATCTTCTTAGCGTCAGCCGGTATGGTGACGGAGCCCGCTGCGCCGATGGCGGCGATGCGGTTGCCGTCCACCACGATCACGCCGTTCTCGATCACCTCATCGCCCTTCATCGTGGCGATGCGCGCGCCGGTCAGCACGATGCGGCCTTGCGGCTTGTCGCTGGCCTGCATGAAGCCGATCTTCTGCTCGGCCGCCTTGGCCTTGGCATCGTTCACCGGCGCGGTGAACAGCGTGTCGCCGAGCGAGAAGTGCAACTGGCCGCTGTCGCCGCTCCACTGCATGTTCTCGGCTGCGTTCACGTCGAGCTGGCGCACGGGCAGGGCGTCCATCTTGGCGCCAACCGAGATTGCCTTGCCGGTCATGGGCATGGGCGTCACGTAGGCGTGGAAGCGCTCGACAAAGCCCAGCCACTTTCCATCGGGCGACACCGCATATTCGGTCGCGAAATCGCTCTTGGCCAGCTCGGTCTCCTTGCGGTCAGCCACGTTGACGCGGACCAGTTGGTGGACGGAATCGACCTCCGAAGTCTGGCTGTTGCGCTGCACGTAGACGGTGTCACCGTCGGCACCGAACTGCGGGCGTTCGCCTTGGCCGGTCAGCTTGACGGGCGTGCCCTTGCCGTCGGCATCGGCCAGGTAGACGCCGGTCTCCAAGCCCCACCAGGGCGTGGTCAGGAAGCCGCCGCGGCTCTTCACATAGGCCACGCGCTTGCCGTCGGGCGCGAAGCGCGGCGACTCGTAGCGGCCGGGTTCCTTGGTCACCACGGTTTCGCGGCCCGAAGCCAGGTCGAGCACGCGCACCGTGCCGAGCTTGTCGTCGTTCCACGTCGTGTAGACCAGCTGCTTGCCGTCGCGCGAGAAGCTTGGGTACATCTCCACATCGTCGCCCTTGGTGATGCGCTTGACGTCGCCGTCAGGCAAGGCCTTGATGTAGAGCTTGTCCAGCGCCGAATAGGCCACGCGGCTGCCGTCGGGCGACACATTCACGAAGCGCAGCTGGCGCACCGGGAAGCTGTCCGGCGCCACCGCCTGCGGCACGCGCAGCGCCTCGCGCACCTCGCGGGTGTCCTTCACGTGGAAGGGAATCTCGGAGGCATTGGTACCATCCGCCTTAAACGGATCGACGCGCCACAGTTTGCCGCCCGCCCACAGCACCAGGCTCTTGGCATCCGGCATCCAGGCAAAGCCCGGGTACACGCCGTTGACCGACCAGGACTCCTGCAGGTCGCGCTCCAGATGGCCCCAGACCGGGCGTTCCACGCCGCTCTGCAAGTCCTTGATGAAGAGCGTGCTCTGCATGCGGATGCGGCGCACAAAGGCCAGGTACTTGCCGTCGGGCGACGGCGTCGGGCGGATCGCGCCGCCGGCACCGGTCACGAAGGGCTCGGCGTTGCCGCCGTCCTTCAAGTCCTGCCGGTAGATGCGGAAGATCTCGGCATTGGCGTTCTTGTTGTACTCGAACTGCTTGCCCGGCGTGCTGTCCTGTGAGTAGTAGAGGTAGCGGCCATCGGGCGACACGGCCGGCTCGCCCAGATCCTTTTGCCAGTTGGGTTTCTCGTTCAGTTGCACGCCCTTGCCACCGTCCAGCGCATAGAGCCAGATTTCGCCCGAGCCCAGCGAGCGCGTGCCCGTGTAGTGCTTGCGCGCCAGCAGGTATTGCCCGCTCGGGTGCCAGACCGGGTTGTTCATCAGGCGGAAGTCTTCCTTGGTGACGGCGTGGGCGTTGCTGCCGTCCGCGTCCATCACCCAGATGTTGTCGCCGCCGCCGGCGTCGCTCGTGAAGGCGATCTTCTTGCCGTCGGGCGAAAAGCGCGCCTGCTGTTCCCATGCGATCGAATGCGTCAAGGCCTTGGCTTCGCCACCGGCAATCGGCAGCGTGTACAGCTCGCCCAGCAGATCAAACACCAGAGTCTTGCCATCGGGGCTCACGTCCACGCTCATCCAGGTGCCGGTGTGCGTGTCGATCTGCACCTCGCGCGAGGGGCCAGGCGGGTGGTTCACGTCCCAGGCGGGTTTCTTGGCGTCCGGCGCGTCAGCAGCCTGTGCGGCCTGGGCGGCGCCCAAGGTCAGCATGAGGGCGGGAAGCAGAGCGGAAACGGGAAGCAGTCGGAAGGGTGCGCGCATGTCTCTGGGTGGGGGCACTGATTGAGGTGCGCGGAGCATAGCCAGTTTCCCGATCGCGTTTGGACAGCCGTGTGCATCTGTGTCTCCATTGCAGGCTCCGGCGTGGCGGCCTAACTAGCAGCCCGTGCTTTTAGGCACACCTGTCAACTTCTACAGGCTGGGTGTATCCCGATATTGCTTGCCGAGACCTTGCCCTAACGTTGCCCCAAACGGGAGAGTAAAAAGTCATAGGCCGACCTGATTAGTAACCTGCCTCAGGTGGCTCATATGGCGAGCTACCTGACCTGTAGCCTTGGCGGCATCCACTCTTGGAGCCGAGCCCATGGCCTTCAACATCATCCAGTTTCAGCACGGCATGTCGC